>Ga0082212_10002287_pt1 | contig 28089 bp, 24 predicted proteins | sample TergutNt197P3_FD_71548 | JGI IMG/M metagenome (GOLD analysis project Ga0082212, IMG submission 71548) | Neocapritermes taracua P3 segment gut microbial communities from Petit-Saut dam, French Guiana - Nt197 P3 | ecosystem: Host-associated > Arthropoda: Insects > Digestive system > Gut ...
CTTGCGGATATAGAGCATGACTTCGCAATTGATTCATCTGGATTCAGAACAACATCATACTGCGATTGGTGCGAAGAGAAGCACGGGAAGACCAAGAGCAATATTTGGCTCAAAGCACACATCTGCACAGGAGTTCAGACAAACACAGTATCTGATGTGATTGTCACAGACGGTACTTCAGCAGACGTGAACGAGTTTCCATCGCTCTTCCACGGAACGAGAAGAACGTTTGATATGAGAGAGATTTCCGCAGATAAGGGATACCTTTCAAGAGACATCTATGCTCTCGCAAAAGAGAACGGTGTGGACGCATACATCATGTTCAAGAACAACAGCAGGGGTCGTGCGAAGGGTTCTCCTGCATGGCTCAATGCTTTCTACCACTTCCAGAACAACAAAACCGACTTCTTGGAGCACTATCACAAGAGGTCAAACGCGGAGTCAACTTTCGGTGCTATCAAGAAGAAACTCGGAGAGACGTTGAAATCAAAGAACAGAACGGCACAAGTAAATGAATTGCTGTGCAAGATTCTTGCGTACAATATAACTGTGCTTATCAACTGTATGTACACGAGAAATGTTGAGCCTGTTTTTGTCAGAGCAAGTAGTGAAACAAAACAGTGCGCAGAAGCACTGTAATTTTTTGAGTCGGAAAGTTGCACCTAAAGTATGCGGTCTGCACCTAATGTGGTATCAAAACCAGACTTTAGGTGCAAAGCCTGGGGAAGGTGAAGTTATATATACATGCGGTTCAACCAAATTGTAATATTCTTTCCTTATTGTGATATCCAAAAACATGCTGGCCGCACTTGATTTTCACGGTATGTTCTGACAAAGCTATTAATACAACCATTGAATCCTCGTTTCATTCGGATCATGGAGGATTCTGATGGCAGCAGCAAGAAAAGCGAAAGGAAGCGCAGGCCGTAAGGTCAAAGACAAGTGGAAGGCAAAGGAGTGGTACAACGTACACGCTCCCAAAATGTTCAATGAAGTAGTGATTGGAGAGACGCCTGCGGCGGACCCCGGACTTCTCGTCGGAAGGACGGCGGAGGTCACGGTGCAGGATATCACCGGCGACCTTTCCAAGATGCACATAAAACTCAAATTCAAGATAACAGGGGCCGACGGGCATGAAGCTAAGACCGTTTTTATCGGACACGATCTTACCAGCGACTACGTCAGAAGGCTCACCCGCAGAAAGAAGACGAAGACAGACCACGTCGTGGACGTCATAACATTCGACCATTTCCTTCTGAGGATAAAGACAATGTCCATCGCCGAGAGGCGTATACAGTCCTCTCAGGAAGAGGGCATGAGGCAGATCATCGGGGTAACGCTCGTTCAGATGGCGGAGAAGATGACCCTTTCCGACATCGTCAAAGCGGTCATATCTGGGGACCTCTCGAAGGACCTCGCAAAGGCATGCCGCGTTGTGATCCCTATAAAGAGACTGGAGATCCGCAGGACCGAGGTCCTGAAGGTCGGCGACGGAGAACCGGAGTCCATAATCGAGGAGAAGCCCGCACCGGAACCCGCAGCGGCGGAGGAACCGGAGCAGGAAGAGGCTCCCGAAGAGGAGCCCGCCGAGGAAGAGGTTCCCGAAGAGCCAGCCGAGGAAGCGGCCGCCGAAGAACCCGAAACATCGGACGACGCTCCGGAACAGGAATAAATCCGACCGCATTCGGAGTCCTCCAAAACTTATTAAACATAAACCCATTCCCAACCAAATTAACATATGCCGGGGTGGCTCAGCCTGGTGGAGCGTCGGACTCATAGGGTTCTGGTCAACAGACCTCTTCCAGGGAAATCCGAAGGTCATGGGTTCGAACCCCATTCCCGGCACTCCTGTCTCTATATTCATGCTTGTTTCTATTGAAAATCTAAGCCTTTTTTTGCATACTATATACTAACTGTAGTATTGTTAGTATATATTCTGTGAAGAAAATCGATAGTTCATGGTGTCATTAGAGATATCTGATGAAGCGCAGGAACTGAGCAATGCGATCGTAACTCTGGTGGAGCTCGGAAACTCGGAGCTCTATGTGCGGCTGGAAGCGTTTCTCTCGATAGTCGTCGAGTATACGGATTTTTACATAGGGATGCACAAAGACAGGATCAAGGCGAGGGAGGAGATAGAAAAAGAATTGGGACACATTTGATCACAAAGCCCCGCCGGCCCGAGTGTTTTTCATGTTATTTCCGGGGTCGGGCCGGCTCCAGCGGGCACGTTGCAAGGGTGCATACTTAAGCCCGTATGGGTCCGTTTGAAACAAAGAAGAATCAAATACCATCGGCTACTTTCTCTATACATGAGATATATCTGCGTGACCGATCCAAAGGACAGTTTTGCAAAGGTCGCATTCTTTGCAGTTATCCTGGGAATAATCCCTCTTGTTTCCCTTCTTCTTTATTTCTTCGTTACCGACGAAGGGTTCTTGGCCTTTATCTTCCTCGTGTTTTCGATCATATTGTGCATTTTGTTCATTGTAATGGGGGCGGAAATGTTCTATTTTGCGAAGATCCTGAAAGAGATCGATATCGATGAAATGAGGGAGGTCACAGTAAGGATCCACAATAAGAACAAAGAAATGATGTTCCTTGACGACCTTAACGGCAAGTGACCGCCGCTTCGGTCGATCAAAGAGAACTATGCCTGCGTAAGAGTATATTAGACAACCTCCATTACCTCCTTAATGGCAAAAGGTATCGTCATCGATGAGTACAAATGCGACGGCTGCGGGCTGTGCGTCGAAGCCTGCCACGAAGGAGCTCTGGCGATCATCAACGGCAAGGCTAAGATGGTGAGGGCGGACTTCTGCGACGGCCTGGGGGACTGTCTGCCCGTGTGCCCGCAGGGAGCGATATCCTTCATAGAGTCATGCGGATGCGAGACCCCTCAGGTGATCTCGCTGGGAATGCCGCCTCACTCCCGGCCGGCGGCCGGCGCCCCGGCGGGGCCCGGCAGCAACGAACTGAGGCAGTGGCCCGTGAAACTGAGACTCTTGTCAGCGGCTTCTCCCATCCTTCGGAGCGCGGATGTCCTTTTGGCGGCCGACTGTTCCGCATTCGCTTATTCCAAGATGCATGAGGACCTCATCAAAGGCAGGGCGGTGGCAATATGCTGCCCGAAGTTCGATACCGGCCTCGAAGAGAAGCTTACGGAGATACTGTCCGGCAATGACATAAAAAGCCTGACCGTGGTAAGGATGACCGTGCCCTGCTGTTCCCTTGACAGGGTGGCCGCCGAGGCCGCCCGCAGATCCGGGAAGGACATTCCATTAAAGGTACTGACGATAGACCAAAGGGGCTGCGTCACGAAAAAATCAATATAAGGATCAAAAAGCGCGGAGATACCATGAGGATCATAATCTACAGCGGAAAAGGAGGGGTGGGAAAAACGTCCGTCGCGGCGGCCACCGCCCGCAGATGCGCGAAGTTGGGACACCGCACGGTGATAATGAGCGTCGACACGGCGCACTCGCTGGGGGATTCCCTTGATGTGAAGCTTTCCGCAGAGATCGTCAACGTTGAGAAGAACCTCGACGCTCTGGAACTGAACATAATCCACGAGATGAGGACGAAATGGTCCACCATAAAGGATTACATCTCCGCCTTCATGCTTTCGCAGGGCGTTGAGGACATAACCGCCGAGGAGATGGCGATAATGCCCGGTATGGAGATGGCCGCGGCCTTGTTCTATGTTCTTCAATTCAAGGACAGCGGGGAGTATGATGTTGTCATCATCGACACTCCCCCCACGGGGGAGACGCTGAGGCTTCTCAGCTTCCCGGACGTCTCCAACTGGTACGTCGACCGGCTCTTCGGACTGCTGAAGAGGATGGTGTCCATCGCGAGGGTGACGGTGGGGAAGATGATAGACATCCCCCTTCCATCCAAGGATGTCATGGACAGCCTGGAGGACATAAAGAACAGCATGGAAAGAGTGAAAGAGGTCCTGGAGGACCCGGAACACACAACTATCCGGCTGGTCCTCAATCCGGAGAGGATGCCGATAAACGAGACCATGCGCTCCTATACCTACCTCTGCCTTTACAACAAAACGGTTGAGTGTCTGGTGGTCAACAAGGTCCTGCCTCCCGACGTGGACGGGAAATTCATGAAGAAGAAGCTTGAGGAGCAGGAGAGCTACATGGAAATGATACATGAGGCATTCGATCCTCTGAAGATAATGTACGCATACCAGTTCCAGACCGAGCTCAGAGGCGGAGAGGGCCTTGACGAGATGGCGGACGCCATCTTCGGCGACACGGATCCCATAGAGATATACGCTAAGACCAGCCCCATGCATTTCGAGTCGGAGGGCGGCATAGACAAACTGTACATGAAAATGCCGTTCATGGAAAAGGACGACATCGAGCTGTTCAAGGGAGGCAACAACTCCGTCATTGTAAAGGCGGGAGATCAGAAAAGGACGGTCGCTCTCCCGATGACCCTGACCGATGCCGAGATGCTCGGTGCGGAGTTCGACGACGAGAACCTGATAATCAAATTCAAAAGAGCGGGATAAGGCATAAGTTCGGGGCAACTTTTTAAGTTGTATACTTCCCTCCCATATACAGAAAGGCTGCGGAAAGCGGAGGGGTCAAAATGAGCGAAAAGGGCAAAAGATACACCGATCCTGAACTGGAGAAGTTCCTAAAAGAGAACAAAGAGATGCTGGAGAGGCTCTTCAAAGAGGAGAAAGACATGATGCAGAAGCTCCTCAAAGAGGAAAAAGAGTTCTTCGGCGATGCGTTCGAGGAAGAACGGAAAAGGGCAGAGGAGTTTGCGGAGAAGCAGAAAGAGAGGGCGAAGGACACGGCGCAGGAGATGTTCAACGCTTTCACTGACCCAGAGGTGCAGAGGCATTTCATGGCCATGGGGATGGAGTTCATGATGGCGGTGAGCGCCATGATGAAGAACATGCCGTTCCCGGACAGCGTAAAGGACATGGCGGACAAGGCCGAACAGGCGAGGAAGAACGCCGCCAAGAACGGCAGCGGCAGATCAAAGCCCGCGCAGCCGGAGAAGATAGAGATAAAGCCCGCGCAGAAGAAGTCCCCCTCATCGACCAAGACGAAGACCTCCTCATCCAAAGAAAGCGATTGAGATGGATATCGCGGACGGAACGGCCGCTGTCGAAGCGGCAAGGCGCTGTGCAGAGGCCGAAACAAAAGGGGAGACGACGGAACTCCGGCTTCCGGAAGGGTTCTCCGAGAACAAGGGAGTGTTCGTCACGATATCCGAATATCCTTCCGGAGGGCTGAGAGGGTGCATCGGCTATCCGGAACCTATATTTCCGCTCAAAGACGCATTGAGGATGTCGGCCGCGGCGGCATGCCACGACCCCAGATTTGAGGACCTGACATTTGAAGAGGCGGCGGAATGCACATTCGAGGTGACCGTTCTGACGCCTCCGCAGAGGATACGATACGGGTCGCCGGAAGAGCTTTTGTCCAAGATCGAGATAGGAAAGGACGGGCTGATCCTGTCATACAAAGGGAGGAGAGGGCTGCTGCTTCCGCAGGTACCTCTGGAATTCGGGTGGGACGCGGAGGAGTTCCTCCGGCATCTCTCGATGAAGGCCGGGTTCGGCCCCGGCGTTTGGAAGGACGCCGGAGCGACCATAGAATCTTTTACCGGGGAGATATTCACAGAGATATCCCCTCGAGGGGAGGTCGTAAGGAAGTGATGCCCTGAGCTATGATGTTGTTGTTTGCGGACGGGCGTTCGTGAAGGGAGAGATAAAGTACTCGGAGATAGGGATAGCCGGCGGAAGGATATCCGCGGTAAGAAGTTCCCTCTCCGGAGGAGAGAGCAGGATCGATGTGCCAGGAGGCGTGATACTTCCCGGGTTCGTGGACCCGCATGTGCATTTCAGGGATCCCGGTATGACGGAAAAGGAGGATTTCCTGTCCGGCACCGCCGGGGCGGTGCACGGAGGGGTCACCTGCGTGTTGGACATGCCGAATACGGTCCCGCCTGTTACCGACCTCGATGCTCTGCTTGAGAAGAAGAGCCGCATAAAGAACAGGGCTTACGCAGACTACGGGCTCTTCGCCGCGGTGACGCCCGGGTGCAATGCGGGCATGATGGCGCCGCTCGTCCCGGGATTCAAGCTATTCATGGGCTCGACGACCGGGAGCATCCTGCTGAATGATGACGATGAAATGGCATCGGCCCTTCGAGGCATAGCGGCCATGGGGAAGAGAGTGAGCGTCCACGCCGAGGATGACGGCATGATCCGCAGGGAGCCGGAGAAGGACTGCAGGGACCACCTCAGGAATCGGCCGGTGGAGGCGGAGATCAATGCCGTAAGAAGGCTGTCCCGTTTCAAAGGGATGAAGATGAACATATGCCACAACACCAACGCAGAGAGCGTGGCCATTGCGGGCGAGTCAGGTTTTACCACCGAGGTCACGCTGCACCATCTGTTCTTCGAACCCGACAGGTTCTCGTCATCGGAGTATAAAGTGAACCCCCCGATAAGGAACACCGCCGTAAGGGACCGGCTTTACAGATCATTCATTGAAGGGAAGATATCCATGTTCGGCAGCGACCACGCCCCCCATACCCTCTCCGAGAAATCACAGGATTTCGATTCGGCGCCCAGCGGGATCCCCGGCGTGGAGACCACGATTCCCATAGTCATGAACATGGTCAGAAAGAACATCATTCCGTTGTCTCAGGCGGTGTCCATGGGGTCGGAGACCCCCGCCTCCTCCTTCGGAATGAAAAAAGGAAGGATCGAAGAGGGATATGACGCAGACATCTCTGTCTTCGACATCAGGAAGTTCACCAACATTGACGTTAGAAAACTTCACAGCAAGGCCGGGCACTCACCTTACGGGGGATGGGAAGCGGTGTTCCCCGACATGGTGATGGTCGGAGGAGAGATACAGATCGAGGGCGGGGAGTTCTGCGGGGACAGGTTTGGGAAGGACGTATATGGCGGAAATAGAGGTTGATTATTCTGAAGTGCGCGGAAAGAAGGCCGAATGCCCGGAAGGCTGCGGGCTGTGCTGCCTGTGCCAGCCGGAGGTATTGGGGGATGAAAGGCACTTCTTCGAGAAGAGCCATCAGAAAGCGTTGGTCAGGAGCAAAGGCCCCGAACCGTACCTTGCACTCGCTCTGAAGAAAGGCCGGGGATCATGCGTATTCCTCAACGGCCGCAGATGCGACGTATACGGCAACAGGCCCACGTACTGCAGGCAGTTCCCGTACCATATCCACGTGGGTGACAGGATAAAAGTTGAACTGGACCTCTCATGCAGAGGGGTCTGGTCCGGAAAAGGCGCAGACGCGGAGGCGGAAGCTGGAGAGATGGTCCTCAAAGCGGATGCCAGGATAAAGAGGGCCGTGAGGGAAGCGGGAGAGGTGTATTCGGAGTTCTACCGCAACTGCGAAGAGGCAGGAGTGATGGGGGATCCCTCCGAAATAAGGAGGTCCGTAAGCGAGAACCTCGACAAATTCACAGATCTGGCATATATCGGAAAGGTCATGGAGATGACCCTGTTGGAACCGGTCATGACGCTTGAAGACGTCAAAGAGGGTCCGGCGGATATGGAAGAGCTCAACGGCGCGGCCATGGACACTGCCATGGAATCGATGGCCACCGACGACCCGGTCAATGCGCCGGTCTATTGCGACGAGGATTGGAATTGGAACATCTTCCTTGCGGACAGCGCATCGGGAAGGATAGACATGATGGTGCTTGACGACGAAGGCGACCTGACGAAGAAAGGAACGGTAAGAGCGGAAGATATCAAGATAAGGCCTCTCGAACCGGAGGGGAGGGAGGTCCTGAAGAGGTACATCTCGATCCTGAACCAAAGGGACAGCTTCTTGGGGAATGTATTCAGCATCATGGATGCCGTCGGATACGAAGACGATATGGCGAACTCTTACTACGGGTGCCTTTCGACCGCGATATTGGATGTCCTGTGGAGGGCGGCCATGATCGATCATTTCATGGGCACCGGCATGGGCGAGAGAGGGATACGGGAAGCGATCATCTTCTACGATATGGACAGGCTTGACGCGCCAACCATCGGAGCCTTCGTCTGAAGGCTTCCGAACAGCGTCTGGCATATGCGGATGCCGCCGGAGCGGAGCCCCCGCTCTTTCTTCTTTATGACGGGCGGCCCGCCGTCTGCTTTGAAAGAAAACAAAAATAACTAAGCACGATACTTTCAAATACTGTTTCCTTTATGAAGTCATCAGTGGGAAAATGATCAAGCCATTGTCTGTTCTCAGTCAGTCGACGAATAAGAATGTGATCGTCGAGCTAAAAGGAAAGAGAGAGTACAGAGGAGTACTCGATGGATACGACCCTCATATGAACGTAGTGCTGAAGAATGCAGAGGAGTTCTATAACGGAGAGCCGGTCAGAAAGATCAGTTTGATCATTGTCCGCGGGGACAACGTAATTTACATTTCACCATAAGGAGAGACAGATCATGGGAACAGGAACACCAGCCCAGGGAAGGCACAACAAATACAAGACCCACATACCTTGCCGCAGATGCGGAAAGCACTCTTACCACGCAAGGAGAGGGGTATGTGCCTCATGCGGTTACGGAAAGACCGCTAAAATGAGATCCTACACATGGGCTAAAGCACGCGATTAAAGATACCATGTCGGGTCCAAAACACAGCTGCGGAGTTGTCGGCGTCGCTGCCACATACAATGTCGTACCGGCTTTGCATAAGACCTTGATGATAATCCAGCACCGCGGTCAGGAGAGCGCGGGGATATCTGTTTTTAAGGACGGCGAACTGCAAATAGCCAAAGACAACGGCCTTGTTCAGTTCGCGCTCAGCAATGAGAAGATAGCGAATCTGGATGGCTGCACAGGCATAGGACATGTGAGATATTCCACCGCCGGTTCCAAAAGCGTGCTGAACTCTCAGCCGCTGACGGTCACCACAAGTTTCGGGATGGTCGCCGTTGCGCACAACGGGGACATCACCAACCACGCCGAGCTCAAAGATAGGTATTTGGCGGCCGGGACATCGTTCCTTACGAACTCGGACAGCGAGCTTGTGGCCAAGGCTCTCGGTAAGTATATGGTCCAGTACAATGACCCGATAAAGGCCATGAAAAGCATGATGGGGGAGCTGGAAGGCTCTTATGCTCTTGTTATTATGATAAACGACAGGCTGTTCGGAGTGAGGGACCCATACGGCATCAGGCCCCTATGCATCGGAGAGATCGATGAGGGGCACATAATCGTCTCGGAGAGCGCGGCGATAGACGCGCTGAACGGCACATTCATAAGAGATGTCGCTCCGGGAGAGATAATCGAGGTCATGCACGACCACTTCATACCCTACTCGGGCCAGTCCAGCAAACACAAGGCGCACTGCATGTTCGAATGGGTGTACTTCGCAAGGCCGGATTCCCTCATCGACGGAAGAGAGGTCTATGATGTAAGGAAGAGGATCGGGGAGATACTCGCAAGGGAATGCCCCGCAGATGTAGATATGATCATGCCGATACCCGATTCAGGACGCGCGCACGCCATAGGATTCTCCATTGCGTCCGGGATACCGTATGAGGAAGGGTTCATGAAGAACCGTTTCGCCGAAAGGACGTTCATTCTCCCGGACCAGAAGGAAAGGGAGCTTGCGGTGTCAATGAAAATGAATCCCATCAAGAGCACCGTCAACGGCAAGAGCATGGTGATAGTCGATGACAGCATTGTCAGAGGCACCACGCTTAAGAAATTGGTATCGATGCTGCGCAAGGCCGGGGCAACGGAGGTCCACGTACGCGTGGGAAGCCCGCCGGTGGTCGCACCGTGTTATTACGGAGTGGATATGAAATCCAGGGAGCAGTTCGTCGCAAACGGACGCACCGTGGAAGAGGTATGCGACATACTCGGAGCGGACAGTCTGGGGTATATAAGCATCGACGGCCTCATAGAAGCGATAGGAAAACCGGAAGGCGATCTCTGTCTGGCCTGCGCGAATGGAAAATACCCTACCCGCATACCGGGCGAGGCGCACAGATTCCAGTCCACGCTCAGATCGGAATTCTGAAGATAATGAAGGAAAGTGTTCTTTGGCAAGCTTACCGCTGTTTCATTGATAGCCTGAGGACAGCAATGAAGTAAAATGCCGCACAAGTTCCGATAAGGATCAGAATGCTAAGTTCCGGCGTGACAAGGTGACCTCCGAATTCGAACCTCACTCCCATTTCCAGTTCAAAATTAAGCATTTCCTCCGGAGGTATCCCCGCCATGGCTTCCATCGGTTTCTCTGTCATCACTTGCCGGAACAGAGATGCTGAATGCGATGCGGGGACGATCTTCACAACCGTTCCCACCGCATCAGGCAGAGTGCCTATCGGAATGAAGACCCCGGTAAGGAAACCTATCAGCGTTCCTACGATGGTGCTAGCGGCCGAGTAGGCGGTATTCGAATTAATGAATAGGGCTACCACTAGCATTACTGCGCTTACGGAAGCGACCGACAAGAGCATTATCCCTATGACCCTGACGAACTGCATCATGCTGAGGAGGTCTCCTCCGTTGGATACTATGTAAACTTCTGCGAATGCAAGTGCCAGCAGGCTCAATATGGTACCTATTATGAAAGTGCTCAGAACATATCCGCCCACGATCTCGTACCTCTTCATGGGTGACACGGTGAAATCTCGAACCGCACCGGTCAGCCTGTCCTGTATCATTATCCCCAGAGCACCCAGCGTTGAGGTCACGGGCACGACGGCCATCAGACCGGCCATAGCCCAACTGTCGATGAGGGCCCTCGTGTTCGGCAGTCCCGAGTAGGATTCCGTGAGGACATCCCCGAGGAAGAGGAAGTAAAGCGCGATGACGACCAGTGCGCCAAACATTGAGAATATCACTGACGCCCTGTTACGGAAGAATACCTTTACGTTACGTGAAGCGAACAGGATGATCCTGGAGGTCATTCCAGCTCGCCCTCCTCGATTATATTCACAAAAGCATCATCCATTGTGCCGTTCAGCACTTGGATGTTGGATATTTGGCTGCGGTATCGATCTATCAAAGGCAGAGAATCCATTGTATGATCGATCGGTATCGTTATCACGCCCCCGCCCTCCGAAAAACTTACGCCGTCCTCTATGAGCATGTCCGAGAAGGAAGAAAGGTCCTTAGGAACGATCTTTATCACATCTGAACTGAACCTTTCCTTGAGTTCGGTGGGGGTTCCTTCTGCGGAGATATGCCCCTTATTGATGACAACGACATAGTCTGCCCCCGCAGCCTCTTCCATATAGTGTGTAGTGAGGAATACGGTCACTCCTTCCTTGTTCTTCAGATCCAGTATCATCTCCCAGACGTTATGTCTGGTCTGGGGGTCAAGCCCGGTGGTGGGTTCGTCGAGGAAGAGGATCTTGGGCGTATGTATCAGCGCTCTTGCAAGGTCCGTCCTTCTTTTCTGCCCGCCGGAGAGTTTGCCGTATCTTCTGTCGGCAATATCTGAAATACCCACGGTCTCCATGGCCGTCTGCAGTCTTTCCTCTATGGAATCGGAACTGTACAGACTTCCCCTGAACATCAGGTTCTCTTTCACCGTCATTAGTGGGTCAAGAGCACTGTTCTGAAACACGACGCCGATGTCCAATCTGATATTCTCGTCGTCTTTGCCAAGTATGTTCCCGAATATCCGCACTTCTCCGGAATCGGGCTTCAAAAACGAGCACAATATATCGATCGTGGTACTCTTTCCCGCACCGTTCGGTCCAAGAAAAGCAAAGAGTTGTCCGGTGCCCACAGTGAAAGAAATGTCATCCACGGCTTTGACGTCATCAAAGTATTTCCTTAGATTGGACACTTCTATGGCGTTCACATATAGAAATCACCACTGCTTATATTATGGGTTCGGCGACAGGCCGATCATGTGATGTTCTTTGCGTGAAGTTTTATCTTCTTCATCGCCCAGTCGTAGTGGCTTGATGTGGAACTGATGAAATACGCCCCGAGAGTGGAGGTCTTTGTCCATTTGTAGACGCCTTTGGAGAACAGTTCATCATTCGTATGGGATCCAATTATTCGCATCATGTCTGCGTGGCTTTCTCTGAGCATATCCTTTGCCGACGAAAGGGGGACATCCTGATATCTCTTCCAGATCTCCATGTTGAGGCCGGGGAGGGTCGCCCATGTGTAGCCTCCTCCTGGCACAGCGGGCATACCGCCCTTTACGGTACCTTCCTCATACCATCCTTTGACCATCTGATGCCATTCGTAAAGGTGTATGAGCACGTCACGCAAGTTCTTGTCGCGCGCCCAGTGCGCCTCCTTTTTATCAGCAACGTTGCTGAAGTCGAATGCGGCGTCCTGAGCCGCCTCCGGCATGGAATCGATCAATTTCCACATTTTATCGAATTGCTCATTCGCGGCGCTGATAAGGTCGGCCTTCGTTGTAGGTCTGGACATGATCTTGTCTCCGGAATTAAGAGGGTATGGAATTATATACATTTTAGTGTCAGCCGGACGTATCGGAACTTAAGCCAAATCTTTAATAATGGCTCTTCGTTCAGAGGACACAACGGGCAGGTAGATCAGTTGGAAGATCGCTACCTTGGCATGGTAGAGGCCGCGAGTTCAAATCTCGCCCTGTCCACCTTCGAGTTTTTAGCAGATATGTGTGAATTTGAGGATGATTAGAGATACAGACAGGTTTAAACGATACAAGGCGATGCCTTATTATGTCCTCAGCGGTCCGTAAAAGACCCTCTATCGAAGAACTTAGGTCCATAGTTGCGCCGGTGGCAGAAAGATACGGAGTTGAGAAAGTATACATTTTCGGTTCGGTAGCGAGAGGAGACTGCACCGAGAACAGTGATTATGACTTCTGCATAGAACTTGGAAAGATAGACTGTATATTCGTTTTTTCGGAATTCTTTCAGGATATCCGCGATGCTGTAGGATATGAGATAGATATGGTGGATACAAAATCGGCAGGTCCTGAATTTTTGAATAAAATATTGGCTGAAGGTGTTGTGATCTATGGGTGATGACATCAAGCGCATAGAGGCCATCGTGACATACTGCAAAAGGATCGAGGAAAAAATAAACGAATTTGGTAAAGATGAGGACGAGTTTTTTGAGAACCTTGATTATCAGCAGATCTGTTCTTTCTGTGTTCTTCAAATAGGAGAGAATATAAAATCCCTATCTCCGGAGCTCATTGAAAAATATCCCGAAATACAATGGAGAGGAATATCTGGGATGAGAGACATAATCGCTCACGGTTATGAAAAAATAAACCTCGATATAGTATGGACTTCGATCACAAAGAAGATACCGGCGCTCAGAGAGACCTGTGAAAAGATTCTGGAAGAACCCGAATCGCTTTCCGACTGACATTTTGACAGGCCTTCATAAGACATGGGCGGATTCTGTGCAGGAAGCGATATCTAATTGCGAACATAAACTGAGGTTGCCCTCTGCATCTTTGCCGTTATAAATATTAACTAACTCATGCATCTTTGGCTGTATGTCCTCTGAGATGCCGAAAAAGGAAGAAAGGAAGATCGCTTTTGTTGTGGTGGATGTGCAAAGGAAGTTCACCGGAGGCTCGATCCCAGAAAAAGGAAATAAAGAAGAGATCGAGACGATAAACAAGGTCGCGGCAATGTTCCGCAACAATGGCAGGCCGGTCATATTCGTCCACTACGACGGCGAGTGCGAATGCTCTATGTACGAAAAAAGCGACGGGGACGAGTTCCTGCACGGCATAGTGAAGGACCCGAGGGACATGATCGTCCACAAGAAACACATGAACTCCTTCGTAGAGACAAGGCTGGCCGAGGCCGTCAAAGAGTGCGGCTGCGACAGCATACTTCTTGCAGGCATGGTCACGCAATACTGCGTGATGGGAACATATTACGGAGCATTCGAGAATGGGATCAGCCCGTACATGCTGGTAGGGGGCCTGATAGGCACGAACGACAAGATGAACGATGCGGCGTGCGTATTGTGCAAAACGTTCACTCCGGAAGAGGCCGAGGAGAACCTGAAGACAACGAAGGTTCCCGATTCGACCAAGATGTGCGGGTCAGAGTATCAGAGACTGCCGTCCGCCGGCGAATGATCCGTTAGATCACTTCTTTGCCGGTTCCCATTTGCAACGTACGGGGGAGATGATCGATCCGTCCGCCTTCAGGTCCTTAAAGGCTTTGTCAACCTCTTTCCTGTCGATCCCGAGCTCCTTCTCCACGTCCCCGGCGCTCATCGGTTTTCCTTTCTTCTTCATAACATTCAGGACATCGTCTTTGACTGCCATGATCTTGTAATGGGCGTTCGGCGTATTAATCGATTTGTTATCTTGATAATTTGAGTTGAGCGGAGCTCTGCTCGAATGGTTTCTGCCATCATGCATTTATGCAATATCGATACGCTAACTTATGCAATTCCTATACGCTAACTTATGAATCAATGGTCTGGGACTGTGATTCCAGGAGGTGGCACCACCTAGTTCAAAAAGTGGCCGTTATCCTGGGCTTCCACCCCATGCGCCTCATGTGCCCGTTCTCGTCCGGCAGAGTGTATCTGTCGCCTACTCTTTTCACCTGAAATACGCAGCCGTGCAGAGGCCCCGTCATATAATCTGTCAGTTGATACACATAGTCGATGCCGCTTTCCGGCTCTATCTCATGATAACACCGCCCGATCATCGCCGAAGGATGGACGTCATCCTCAAGGGCTATCATCATGGCTCCGATATCCTCATGCATCCAAAGCACCGTCCCTCTCTGCGACCTGATATATCTCGGGCACACGCAGGTCTCCCGCCTGCACTGTTCGCACCACCTTATGCTTATGAACTCATAGTAATCGGGGTTGTGCGCCCACGAGCACCCGCAGACGCCTCCGAAGCTTCCGTTGTTGTGGCAGGTTCCGGTCATCGTATCATCCAAAACACTTACCTGTCCTTTCGATACTTAAACAATTTCGGGGGATGCCCGAAAGTACCCGAAACTGGACATTTCAGAGAGTTGCAGGATAAATGTCATGATATTTTGCTCATTTTCCCCACACGGAGACGGGTGCGTCCTCCCCAGAGGATTAATTAATCTCTAAACGATGTCACTTGTGATGTCCAAAGAAAAACAGTTGCTATTTCCGTTCGTCGCGATCGTCGGCCAGGAGCAGATGAAGACGGCCCTGCTTCTGAATGTGGTGGATCCCGGCATAGGAGGGGTCCTCATAAAAGGAGAGAAGGGAACTGCAAAATCCACCTCGGTAAGATCTCTTGCCCAGATACTGCCGGAGGTTGAACACGTTAAGGGGTGCATCTACCACTGCGACCCGATCCCCGGAAAAGGATACTGCCCCGGCTGCGCCGAGGCCGTCGAATCGGGCGTGAAACTGGAATCCGAGAGGTCTCCGATGCGCGTGGTCGAACTTCCTCTAAGCGCAACGGAGGACAGGATAGCGGGAACATTGGACATTGAGCATGTTCTTCAGACCGGTAAGAAGAAGTTCGAACCCGGCGTATTGGCGCAGGCGAACGGCAATCTTCTTTACGTGGATGAGGTGAACCTTCTGGAGGACCACATGGTGGACCTTCTCTTGGACGCAGCGGCAATGGGCGTGAACTATGTTGAAAGGGAGGGGATATCATTCGAGCATCCGTCCAGATTCATCCTCGTGGGATCGATGAACCCCGAGGAAGGCGAGATCAGGCCTCAGCTGCTTGACAGGTTCGGCCTGTGCGCGGAGATACGCGGAGAGAAGGATCTGGCGGTAAGGACCGAGATAGTGGCAAGAAGGCTTGCCTTCGATGCCGATCCGAAAGGATTCACCGAAGCATATGCGGAAGAGACCAAACAGTTAAGGGACAGGGTGCTGGAGGCAAGGAAGATACTGTCCGGTTCGGCAGCGGACAAGGACATCATCGCCATGGCATCGCACGTTTCTCTGTATTTTGAGATGGAAGGCCACAGGGCCGACATAACAATGGTAAGGGCGGCCAGGGTCAACGCCGCTCTGAACGGAAGGGAGAAGGCCGGCAGAGAGGACATAGCCACCGTCGCGCCCCTTGTCCTGGCGCACCGCATAAAGAGGAAACCATTCGAAGAATCCAAATTCGACATCGGAGAACTAGTGGTATGTCTTCAGGAGTTTTGAGGCGCAGTTTTCCGTTCTCCGCGGTAAAGGGAATGGAGGATGTGAAAAGCGCACTTTAGTGCGCCGCAGTGGACGACGATCTTCTCGGCGTACTGATAAAAGGCCCGACGGGCACGGCGAAGAGCGTTCTGGTAAGGTCCTTTGCAGATATGCTGCCAAACAAGAAGATAGTGAACATACCTCAGAACGTCACCGACGAGCAGCTGTTCGGCGGGCTTGACATAGAGGATGCAATAAAATACGGGAAGGCGACAATAAAAGGAGGGATACTGCAGAGGGCCGACGGCAACACACTGTATCTGGACAACGTCAACCTGTTCGACCCGAAGATGCTGAACTCCATATTGGAGTGTGTTGAGTCGGGCAAGGTAATTGTGGAGAGAGAAGGCGTATCTTCGGAATACAGCCTCCGGACAACGGTCATTGCTACCATGGATCCCGCTGAGCAGATGCTTCCGGACGGCATAGCGGATCGGTTCAATATTTGCGCCCAATCCTATTCCGCCGATAACGAAAGCGATAGGAACCAGATAATAATATCAAATCTGGAATTCGAAGCGGATCCCGGCGGGTTCGCCGAAAGATATTCGAAAGAAGATTCCGAGATGCTTCAATGCATAGAGGATGCGAAGAGAACACTGAAGGATGTGGAGATAACAAGGGCCGATCTAAACAAGATATCCAAAGTATGCATAGATCTGGATGTCAAGGGGCACCGCGCGGACATATCCGTGGCAAGGGTGTCGAAAGCTCTCGCATCCCTTGACGGCCGGACCGCCGTCTCCGACGCGGACATCAAAGATGCCGCGATCCTGTGCCTTCTTCACAGAAGAGGCGATGTAATAGAAGAAAAGGATGTGACCCAACCGCAAACGGATGAATCCCCTCCGGATGAAAAGGAACGCGAGATGGTGATATCCCTTCGCAAAGAGGACGCGGTCGAAGAATACGCCGAAGGCACCGAGGACGTATCTCCGGAGATCATCTCGGAGGAATCTCCCGAAGCCGGGGAAGGTCTCGGCACCGTAGGGGAGATAACGAACTCCGTCAAAGAAAGGCTGGAGAACATGGATAGCATCGAAGCGATACGCCTCCACAAGATAGTCGGAAAGGCCGGAAGAAGAAAGAGCATAGAGGTAAGCAAGCGGACCGGAAGGTACCGCGGGTTCAAGATACCCAATGGGAGATCGGTAGACCCGGCATTCGACGCGACCGTCCGCGCAGCGGCGCCTTACCAAAGAACGCGTGAGAACAAAGGACTGAGCATAAACATAGAGCCGCAGGACATAAGGGAAAAGATACGCCTCAAGAAGGATTCGTGTTCTTTCCTCTTCGCGGTCGATGTAAGCGGCTCCTTGGTAAAGAGCGGCATGATGCTGGACATAAAGAACGGGGTCAAAGCGATGCTCATGGACAGTTATGTGCAGAGGGACAAGGTGGCGCTCCTTACCTTCAGAACGGGTGAGGTAAGGTTGTCAGTTCCCTTCACGCGGTCCGTTGAAGGGATATGCGACATCCTCGAGAACACGGTGACGGGCGACGGGACCCCTCTGGGTCCGGCGCTGATGCTCATAAGGGGATACATGATCAACTATGTCAGGAAGAATCCGGAAGAGAGATGCTTCGTGATATTGATAACAGACGGAGAAGCGACCTACCCCGTCATGAGGGGAAGGGATGCGACAATGGAGCTCAAGAAGGTGGTAGCCATCATGAAGGTGCCCAACACCGAGTGGATAGTCGTGGACTCAAGTCTGATCCCGGGAAAGATAAACCATGCGTTGAATCTCTCGAAGATGCTTGGTGGCAGATACATAAGGCTGGAAGACCTCCAGTCCGTGTGAACAGAAGGGCCGTTCTGTTGAAATAAAGCATGCAGTTTTTTCTATGATATATTGTTATTTTCATGACTTTTTGAGGCCAGATAATGATGTCAGGATAAAGGTCAGTAAATAATATGGCCCCGATTTGAGGAAATAAAGGCGTTGGCAGGATAAAGTCAGTATAAATATACGCCCAAAGGCCACAGCCTCAAAGTTATCATTATATCGTCTGAAGGATATCATTGACCATGGAAACGGAATCGGCAGCATCTTTCATAACAGATCACATCCCCGAGATAATACTCCTCATAGGGGGGCTGATCGCACTGTTCATAGTATACAGCTACGTCAAGAATGAATTGTCAAAGAAATACAAAGTGTCTGTGGCGATAGGGGTCCTGTTCGGCGCCCTGATGATCGTCCTGAGCCTCTCTTCATATGCCGAATGGGAGTTATTCCCTACCGTCGTGATCGTCGTGACCGGCTTCACCTTGGTGATAAGGCCGTTCCGCCAGGTCCACTTTGCGGTCATAGGAGCGCTGCTGATAATGGTGCTCGTCTATTTGTTCCTGGGAGGATTGGCGGGAACGGGATTGGAGTTCTTGGCCGAGGGTTGGCCGAGGATCATAGTGGCGTTCATCGTGGGAGCGTTCGCATATATGATCATGCACTTCGCGGAAAGCCTCATCAAGCTGTTCGGAAAACTGTTCAACTGGTGGCCTCTCCTGCTGGTATTGGCATTGGTGTGCATAGTCGAAGCAATACTCATGCTCTGCGGATACGGGTCGCTGTATGACTTCGTGACAGGCGGTAAATGACCTTAAGGCCACATGTAAAGCTTTAAATGATAGTAGTCGATGGAGGGTGGCGGGGCCCGTGGCTTAGCCAGGATATAGCGCTGGCCTTCTAAGCCAGACGCCTCGGGTTCGAAAGTTCCTGACGAGGGGACCGAAAGTCCCGACGGGCCCGCCAAAGGATGCATCGTTGAGGCGATGGGACATCCGTGAAGAGGAAATAGCATGAAAAGAAGCTCACGCGCCTGGAAAAAACGCGGCAACCAGCGTTGGAAATGGCGCAAGAAGAAGATGAGAAGAAGAAAGAGAGCGGCAAAGTTACGCAAGAAGTGATCATAACACTGACACCAAGGGAGTATAGGCTAACCTGGCAGACTGGCGGGCTCCAGTTATCGAGCGTGATTGGAAGAGCTTGCTGACAGTTGATGATTAACTGGAGCGATGACTCATAATTTCGCGGAGGGTAGCTCCCTCCGTGGTGGAAACCCGCTGACGGGGGTTCAAATCCCTCTGCTCCCACCTTGCGTAGCTTGCCGATATTTTCAAACATCTTTCAATGATCTTCTTTCTTCTCATTATACGGAATATGGCGCAGGCATGTCGGTATCTCTGTTGTTTCCGTTTTTCATTCCATGGGATGCTTTCTTTTACTGAAGATCCAATGTGCCGGCAACCGTTTTGACGGCCGGGGTATGGCCGTATATGGATTGATCGCACTCTTCTCTATGATGCCCGCAGCCTCTTTCTATGTGCCCGCAGAGGCCCCTTATTGTGTTCTGTCATCTCTTGGTTTGTTTATTGTAAGCGGCCCAGATATGTACTGCTTTGCGGCAATTCTCTTCAAAGAAAGTATACAGAATAGGGTAGAATGCTTTTCAATGGAGTTATGATAAAACCTATGTAATTATAAAAAAATCAATGATATTTTAGGATTTTTGCGCATGTCATAATAAAAGTCAGTGTAAATAATATAATAATATAACTAAAAGGGGAATATTCATCTGATTTTTGCGCTAACGCCCTATGTGATTTTATTTGCGTCATAAGAATGTCAGGATATATATCAGGTAGCAAAAACATTTAAAAGATATAAGACACTAAGCATTGTATAGATATACAGGGGGAGTTCTAAATGCAGAAATCACGTACATCGATCTTCGATACGATCAAAAGTAAGTTAGGGGCTGGATCGAGTTCTCGCAAGCAGAACACAGACGGCGGTACACAGGTCAAGGATCAGGCCGCCGATCATGGAAAAGGTTCCGATGCGGAAAACTATTGGAACAAAAGGATGTGGGGCGGCACTACCGGCGACGAGCCGCAAAAGAAGCCCCCACAGGGCACCGGGTCGTGGACGGATGCCCCATCGGGCAGAGATATCTCTTTTATAGACCCGGGTGCGGTCGAGTATTTTGTCAAATCGGCTATCATGTCCGGAAGGATGCTCAAAGGGACGGAAACGGGGGTAGAAGACATCCTCGAGAGGTTTGGCATGATGGGGCAGGACGGGACAATAACGGTGGCCGCCGCGCTTCTGTTTGGAAAGCCGAACGACGTTGTCGACGGAAGCGGCATAAAGATAGGCGAGTTCTCTGCCACGGGGGAATTGCTCAGAGAGGAGCTGATCGATCTGCCGCTGATAATGCAGCCGGATGCGGTCATGATGGCGCTTGTTGAGAGATATACGCCCAACACGTTCGAGTACGTGGGCGCCAGAAGGAACACCGTCAATCCGTATCCGTGTACGGCGATAAGAGAAGCGGTCGTGAATGCGATCGTTCACAAGCAATATTCGTACGGCGAACCCATACTGATAAAGGTAAACGCCAATTATATTGAAATATACAACCCCGGAGAGCTTCCGGAAAGATGGGTTGCAGAGGATCTGGTAAGAAAGCACCACTCGGTAAGGCGCAACAGAAGAATTGCCGAGGTGTTCTACGAAGCCGGGTTTTCGGAATCATGGGGCAAAGGCATAGGGATGATGTGCGAAGCCTGTAAGGCGAACGGCAACCCTCCTCCGGAGTTCATGGTGCGTCACGGCGGCCTGGAGGTTGTATTCGGGGTTCGCAGCGCGGAGTATGTTGATGACGAGTCTCAGTCCGATCTTGATTCACCGGAGGAAGAGCTCTCTGATGTGTCCTCTTATGGTGCATCCGACTGTGCTTCTCTTTTGTTTGCAAATCTTAACTTGTCTGTTTCGGAAGCTGTCATATGCAGGGTGATCGTAAAGAATCCTCGGATAACGGCGAGCGAGATGTCTCATCTTTCCGGGCTGTCAGAACGGCAGATCTATCGGATAACCAAGAGCCTTACTGAGAGGGGAATAATAAGAAGAGAAGGCTCCAGAAAGAATGGTTCATGGAAGTTCATTGATAGAGTTTCTTTATAATGTATCTTTATAGTGTCAGTATAAATGTCACAATATCTGGCTAATCTCTTTTGAGTAAGCGCAGCTTCTCATTTGTGCCGTCGCTGTTTACTTTGAACAGATCTTTTTGCGGTGCTGCGCAGGCCGCCTTCGATTGCGTTCTTCCTTTTGATCCTAACGGTCTAGAGCGAATGAAAGGGCTTAGGGGCACCTTGGTATCGCAACGTGAGTTGTAGGGCGGTAGGGGGCTTGTTGTAATGTGAGTTCGAGGGAGGGGGGAGCATCCCGCAGGCGGTCGATACATGGTCGCATGATGTATTTTGGTGTGTGGTGTGGTAGTGTGTATTCTTTTGGTGTGTTTTGACATCAAATGGTTGATTTTCTGTATAATATGTAGCTTTTGAAGACTTTTTTGATATTTCGAACCTTTTATCAAATGAAAAACATTCGATTTGAATGGCCGGATGACGGGGGTAATGATGTCAGGATATGCAAAGAAATATGTCAATATATATGTCAGATGATTTCTATATATGTCAGTATGTATGTCATATATATGTCAGTATATATGTCATTATAGAGAAGATATGCCTATATAGATAGGGCGTTTACGGACATTAAGGAAAAATTGGAGCCTATGACAGATAGGCTAGGGGGGCGGTAAGAAAAGGAGAATGTCATAATGCACAAAAAAGGCACAAGCGGACGTGTTTCCGCATTGGTCGCGGTGGCGGTGGTCCTGATAATGTTGGCGGTACCCATCACCACCTTGAATTTTAGCACAGAATACACGAAAGCGTCGCCATTGGCGACGGTTTCCTATGACGCAAATGGGGGAACAGGCGCTGTTCCCGCCACTTCAACGTTCGAAAAAGGGTTGGATTCTTCACAGGTTCTATTCGACCCCCTACCAACACGAGCGGGTTACGTCTTCATAGGATGGAGCGTGAATGACCCGTATGGGGCGGTGGAGTATGATTTTACAACTCTGCACGAAGACAGATTCTTTGTGGGAGAGGATAACACAACATTCTATGCCCAATGGCAAGAAATACCTGCCACATCCAAAAAAGTGCAGGTCGGTACTACTAACAGGGACACAAACCGGGAAGTAACATGGGACGCAGGCCTCGGGGTGTACAAATACCGTCTCGGCACCGGTGCGTGGGAAAACCTTGAGGACAACATAATTCAATTTTCAGGAGACCCGTTCAGGCAGGCTACCTTGATATTTTCTCTCACGGGTGGCGTTCCGTATCCCGATGACTATCGTCTGTATGTGGTTTTTGACAACATTACAATAAACAACGGAAGCGGTGCAACCGCCGATGGCAATGCGGTCAACATAATGCCGGGAGCGAAAGTCATCCTGCAACTGGTCGGCAACAGTACGATAGATCATCAGGGAGGCTCGCTCGGCAGGAACGCAACGATAAGGGTCGTCGACAACGGAACATTGAGTTCGGATCTGATCATCACGGGACAGGGCAACGGAAAACTCACAATGACCAAGACCGGACAAGGTGATCCGGGCATAGGTACCGTGATCGGTGGCGACGGACTCACAACCGGACCTGCTGCAGAAACCGCAGGTCACATACAGATCGAATCAGGAATAATAGATATAACTTCTAAAGCCACCAGGACACGTGGTGCCGCAATAGGTGGGGGGTCATCCACCGATGGAAGCCAAAACGGTGGTGACGGCGGGATATTCGAGATGCATGGAGGCACACTAATAACCTATCAGGAAGCAACTGGCGCAGCCTTTTACTCTCCGGCTATAGGAGGGGGCGCAGGAACCACAGTCAGTTCAAGCAGAGCGGGACACGGCGGTGACATAACAATAACCGGCGGGACAATTGATATCACGCAGAAGTGTACTAATACCACCTACGGAATACGCGCAGCGGCCATTGGAGGAGGAGCCGCTTTCTCAACGAAAGCGGGAGACAGCGGAACAATAAAAATCTCCGGCGGAAACATCAATATTACTCAGCAGGGCGGTGCGATATCCGGTTCCGGAATAGGTGCATCTTCGCCGCAAGAGGGCGCTGGAAAAGCCGGTCAAGCAATCGGGATCAATGAGACCGGCGGCCAGAACTATATTGCTATAAGCGGAGGGCACATTGAGATAAAACAGACCAACACTTCAACATTGTATGGGACCCTGAGGGGAGCAGGCATCGGCGGCGGCGCAGGGGGTCAGTCCGGCATACCGGGCGGCGGCGCAGACGTAAGGATATCCGGCGGATATGTGATGGTGGATAGGATATCCACAGCTACGCTTACGAGAGGTCAGGGTGCGGGTATCGGCGGAGGCGCTGAAGAAACGCGGCCGTCTGAGATACAAATAACTGGCGGAAACGTGAATGTGAAGATCGCTATAACGAGTGCCACCCCTGCTAACTACGCGGGCGCAGCATTCGGATGCAATCTGAATCCCCACACAGACTCATTCGTAAAGATCGACGGAGGAGTAATAAACATCTCCAGAACACGCGGAGGTGCGGATCTTGCGGTCCCGGTAGGTTCGGATGGTGACTTTGGAAAAGCCCCGGTGATCAATGGCGGTTCCATAAGGCTGACCGGCGATCTGGCGTTCGAGGCCAACCCCGCCAGCGCGAACACGCCAAAGGACTCGCAGGGCCACCCGCTCTATAGAGCCAAGGTGGTACTTGCACCCACAGACAACCCTCAGTCCCTGTTTGTGAAAAAAGCCTCTGTTATCGATGACGAATTTGGTACCGAGAGGTATGTGGACTTCCATGTTCAGGGAAGGCACAAGAACCTGCAGGCAGCGGGAGATTATGGTTATCTCAATCTTTATCTTCCGCAGACAGGAGAGCACACGATCAGTCTGGAGGTGTCGGCCGACGGAAAAGTGGATACTTACGTGGCCGATTACACATGGCTGGGCAACACCACGTTCAAGTCGAACCTTGACCTATTGTATCGTGTCGTATACAGAATAGGCGAGAGGATGAGGTATGAGGACGATATAGTTCATATCAACAACTATACCAAGTTCAAGAATTCCATAAGGGCCACCAACGACGCAGTTAACGACGTGGTCGCGCCATGGAACACCAGCTATGTCGAGAGACACAACATAGATTATAACGACAATTCATTAGCCAAGAATGTAACATCTCTTGCCGGACAGTATGACTACTTCGCATCAGAGACCCCTCTGGCAAAGGCGCCTAACAACGTCATCAATCCCGAAGTTCTTACTTCATACGGCAACATCGAGTTCAACGCAAACATTTCCGGCAGACTTGTCATAACAATGGAAGAGGTAAACAGGGTCAATGTGCAATACAGAGATGACTTCACCTATCTCGAGGACACAAGCATCCCCGGCGCAAGGCAGATCGACCGCGTGTTCGGAGAGGGATATCCTGCGATATTGGTAGGACTCGCTTCGGATGACGATCCGGTCACCGGCCCTTGGGCGCAGAACGATGCGCCCATCGCCCACACGCTCCCGGAACCGGACGATGTGATCTGGACATCGGATCTCTTCATGTTCGTTGAGTGGAGGCTCGGCGATCCGACCACCGGCGCGGTTTACGACACCGAAGACCCATACACCATAACCGCCGGAACGGGAGACCTCGTCTTCTACTCCGTTTGGGAATGGAAGGGCAAGATATACATCACTGAGAACGGACCAGGACACGTAGAGTATTCCCTGGACGACGGCGTCACATGGAAGACCAAGACGGCCACGGATGACGGGGGGACCTTCTTCCCCGTACCGCTTCAGACAGTGAAACTGAAGGCAGTGCCTGACATGGACGCGGTGTTCCTGCAGTGGGGAGGCGATGTGAGCGGCAACAATCCGAACGCATCCGTCACCGTGACGGGAACGCTGCCGGAGGATGCAAAGCACGTGACCGCATGGTTCTGGCAAGACGATGACGTTTACACCCTGACCGTGGATGAGAATGGAGGTAATGTCAATGTGAAAGTGGGAACAATGCCCGCTTTCGACTACGACGGCATACCCGTGAACGTTCCGAAGGGTTCCGAGGTCGTTCTTACGGCAAGCCACGCAACAAAAACCTTTGCATATTGGGAAGGGACCGTGAACAGCTCGGATAACCCGCTTACGATAAGCAGTTTCAACAAGGACCACACCGAAAAGGCGGTCTTCGCCGAACCGGACTGGAAACTTCTGACAGTCAATACGAACGGCGGTTCCATTACCGTGACCATTCCCGCATCCGGCGGAGTGGGCACCACGACCTTTGATTACACCGGCCCGGTGCTGATAGCTCCGGGCGTATCCGTTCAGCTGGAGTCAGTGGCTCCGCCTGTCGCAGGCGCTAAGTTCTACCGCTGGACCGGAGATGTCTCCAGTGCGGAGAACCCGGTAACCTTCACAATGGATACCGCCAAGACCGTCACCGCCAACTATACGGACGCTGACGGAGGCAAGACGCTTACCATTACTATCACGGGAAGCGGTACGGTCAACATCACATCTGGGTCTGATACATTCGCGTATCCCGGCACGCCGATAAACGTGCCCACAGGTACGACGCTGTCCCTCCAGGCAATACCTGCCGCTCTGCCGGCCAACGTGTTCGTCTGGTGGACGGGAGACCTCCACGGACACGTCAACCCCCAGAACCTTACGATGGATGCCAACAAGGCGGTGGGCGCGGAGTTCTCATTCGATACATACACCGTGACCGCCACCAAGAGCGGCGGAGGATCCGGCAAAGTGCAGTACAAACAGGACGGTGTCTGGAACGACTTCACTCTCGGCACGGCGCTTCATGTCCCCACCGGAATGAACCTTGACGTACAGGCAGTGCCTGACACAAACAACTCATTCCTCTTCTGGACGGGAGACCTCTCGGGAGAGGTGGCCGCGCAGACAATAGTCGCCGACGGCTCCAATAAAAATATAGATGCGCAGTTTGAACTTACAACCGACACGGTGTTGATCAATCTGAGCGTTTCCCCTGCCAGTACCGGCACAGGATGGGCATACTACTTCCAGAACGGGGCGGACCAGGTCTTCCCGGCCTCCGGTTCCCTCAGGGTCTTGAAGAACAGCACCACCAAGCTGACTGAGAAACCGGACACGGGAAGCGTGTTCGTCAGGTGGTCGGTCGACGGCACACTTGTCTTTACGCCTTCCGTGAATGTCTCCGTCGGAACGACGGGGGCCGATGTGGTCGTCACCTATGCCGCCTCCGGCGGTATGTATACTGTTACTGTTTCCAAAGACGGTGACGCTGCTCCGGCAGGCAAGGTTGAGTACAACCTCGGCACCGGGTGGAGTGATTACACAGGTGTTGTGAATGTCCTCTCGGGAGAATCAATACAGTTGAGGGCGACCGTCGGCACAGGCAGCAAGTTTGTCTGGTGGACAGGCGATCTGTCCGGCCCGATTGCTGAGCAGACCATATCAGGCATAACCAGCAACAAGGCCGTAACGGCATGGTTCTACGACGATGCGAACACCACCACCGTAACAGCGACAACGTCCGGCACGGGATCCGGCAAGGTGCAGTTCCAGCAGAACGGCGTCTGGCAGGACTTCCCCGACGGCGGCGTTCTGACGGTGCCGGTCGGCCACAGTCTGCCTCTGCAGGCAGTTCCCGCCGCCGGCAACTCCTTCATCATATGGTCATATGATCTGAAGGGCACCGCCAACCCCCAGACCCTCTCGTCGATAACATCGCCGAAGAAGGTTGACGCTTGGTTCGAGCCCACCACCAACACTGCGACGGTCACCGCCAACAGGACCGGAGACGGAAACGGAACGGTGGAGTTCTTCCTCAAGGAATGGCAGGAGTTCTCCTACGGAACGGCGCAGCTTGTGCCCCTCGGGAACCTGGACGTCAGGGCGGTCCCCGCAACTGCGGCGGACGTGTTCCTCTTCTGGACCGGAGACCTCTCGGGAGAGGTCGCCGCGCAGACCCTTGACGTTGACGGCAACAAGACCATCGACGCCCAGTTCGAGAAGCTGGCCGACACGGTGCTGATCAAATTCAGCACCGACGGCAGCGGCAGCGGATGGGCATACTACTTCCAGAACGGGTCCAACCAGGTCTTCCCGGCCTCCGGCAGCCTGAGGGTGCTCAAGAGCACAACCACCAAGCTGACCGAGAAACCGGACGCGGGAAGCGTTCTGGTCATGTGGATGGTCAACGGCGTCCCCGCGTTCACGACATCTGTGGATGTGGCGGTCGGAACGACCGACTCCACCGTGGTGGCGACGTATTCCTCAAGCGGAGCGTTCACGGTCACCGTCAGCAAGGACGGCGACACCTCTGCGGTAGACACCGGCAAAGTGTGGTATGACCTCGGCCTCGGCGGAGGATGGGTCGAATATGTCTCGGCGGTAACGGTGCCTTCGGGCAACTCGATAAGCCTCAAGGCGGAAGCGGCCACCGGTACGACCTTCGTATGGTGGACCGGCGATCTGTCCGGCCCGACCGATGAGCAGACCATATCAAGCATAACCAACAACAAAGCGGTGACCGCATGGTTCTACGACGATGCGAACACCACCACCGTAACAGCGACAACGTCCGGAACGGGATCCGGCAAGGTGCAGTTCCAGCAGAACGGCGTCTGGCAGGACTTCCCGACGGGCGGCGTTCTGACGGTGCCGGTCGGCCACAGCCTGCCCATGCAGGCGGTCCCCGCCACCAACAACTCATTCATCCTTTGGTCCTATGACCTTAAGGGTGCCACCAACCCCCAGACCCTCTCGTCGATAACATCGCCGAAGGAAGTGGACGCTTGGTTCGAGCCCACCACCAACACTGCGACCGTCACCGCCACAATGAGCGGCGGCGGAGTCGGAACGGTGGAGTTCTTCCTCAAGGAATGGCAGGAGTTCTCCTACGGAACCCCGCAGCTCGTGCCCAAGGGAGATCTGGACGTCAGGGCGGTCCCCGCAACTGCGGCGGACGTGTTCCTCTTCTGGACCGGAGACCTCT
>Ga0082212_10002288_pt1 | contig 28087 bp, 21 predicted proteins | sample TergutNt197P3_FD_71548 | JGI IMG/M metagenome (GOLD analysis project Ga0082212, IMG submission 71548) | Neocapritermes taracua P3 segment gut microbial communities from Petit-Saut dam, French Guiana - Nt197 P3 | ecosystem: Host-associated > Arthropoda: Insects > Digestive system > Gut ...
TTCCAAAACAGACGATGTATTTTGCGAATATTCCTGTCTGGACGATTGATGAATGTATTGTTCCTGTTCCCTGTTGTTCTGCTTCAACTGAAAATCAATCTTGCTGTAACTGCACGAACGGTCAATCTGCGAACCGTTGAACGCATAACCGTTCTTTTCAAAACGAATACCCTGTATCCTGTCCGTATTGCCATTGTAACGAAATTCTGTCGTGATGCCCTGTTTTTTCAATGCCTTTATCAATTCGTCCCAATTCTTGCATTTGGGCACGGCGGCTTTGATGGTGTCGTAAATCTCGTATTTGGTCTTGTCCGGCTCTTTCAGTCTGTACCGTTTTACGTTCTCTTTGTCCGGTGCAATGTATAATCCGTATCTTTTCGTCAGTTCCATACAGACCTTTGTGCTTCGCAATTTTTCATTCCGGTCTGAAATACGTTTGCCATCATTGTCAATCCGGTTAATAACCAAATGAATATGCGGATGTTCGCGGTCGTGATGACGGGCAATGATGTATTGCGTGTTACCGTAGCCCATCTTTTTCATATACTCAATGGCTATTCCTGTCATTGCCGTATCGGTCAGTTTTTCCTTGTCCTGTGCCGAGAAATTCAACGAGATATGCGCAACCGGTTTGGATATGGGGTTCATGCTGCTTTGGGCAATGAAACTGTTTGCAATAGTGTCCTTATCCTTTGTCCGTATTCCTTCGGAAAAGAGTAATTGCGCTTTATCCTTGTCGAGAACGTAGTTAATTACACCTCTGAACCCGCGTCCCTGTACAATTTTCGCTATCATTCCGAAATGTGTTTGATGAGGTTGTCCAATTTGACAATCATTGTCCCACAAGCCAGATGAACTTCCATGTAACCGGCTGCATTGGCTTTGCGGGCAATCTGGTTGATGTTGTTTGCCATGCCCGAAAGTTGCCGGATATATCCCAAATGTTCGGGTGATAATCGCTGTCTGACTTCGCTCTTTTTGACAGCATGGCGGACGTACTCGCTCATGGTAATCCCTGCTAAACGTGCTTTCGATTTGAGCGAATAGTATTCTTCCGTTGCCATTTTCAGGCTTACCTTGTAGCCTTTCTTTTCGGTAGCGCTTTTTGTGGGTCTGCCGTTTCGGTTTTGATTTTTTATCGTTTTCATGCCTGCTTTTGTTTACTGTTTTTTATTGACCGGCGGGATGTTTTTGCCTCGCAGAGCAAGGTTTTGGTACGACCAAAACACAAACTTGCTCCGTGAAAAAAACCGGTTTGAGAGATGATGCCACATTACCGTTTCATTTTGAATTTGGGTTTGTTTGACGCCTGTTTTACCTCCGATTTTTCACACAGGAACGCATTCAAATCCTTATGATTTTTGTAATACCCGGATTGGTCGATGACGTTTTTACATACGTCCTGGATTTTTGCCAATGTCTGCTTTCCGGCTTCGTCGTTGTCCAAAAATGTATGGATGGTGTTGTGCCGTTTCAAAAAGTCCATTGCCCTGTCCAACAAGATAACCGAGTTCAGTACGACAATATCATTTTGCGAATGTTGTTGGCGTTTTAAGGTGAGGTAAGAAAGGAAGTCCATGAAACCCTCAAACACTGCGCATGTGTCAGTATCGTCGTTCATGGTGGTGATATCTTTTGGCGAAATACACCCTTTGAAATACTTGTTGCGAAGTTCGTACCCACCGGCATCGTTAGCGAATCCGACGGCAAAATAAGGTTTTCCGTCCACTGTGTAATGGACTTCCCAACATTGCCCGCGGGCAGCGTCGAGATTGATTTTACGTTCCGCAAGGTAGCCGAGCAATGCGCTACTGGCAAGCGGTAAAACTTTCGTAATGTGGGTATTGCTTGCGGCAGATGATTGTTTTCCGTGAAAAGAAAAAGAGTCAAAATTTGCGCCTAACTTCCGCATGGCTTCGGCGAACGAACACTGATTGATTTTCATGACCAAATCAACCATCGTTCCGCCCTCGCCCGAACCGAAATCGTACCACAGGTTTTGGCGGTAATCTACTTTGAAACTCGGCTCTGTGTCCGGGCGAAACGGCGAACGATACATGCCGTAATATCCCCGGTCTTTAGTCGGATGGATTCCTATTCCGGCGAGATAATCCCTTATCGGGAACTTGTTTATTGTTTTTGCGTCCATAACGTTATTGTTTAAATTTTTTTTCTTTCACCCGAAATCTGTTTCGGGTGGTTTAATGGTACGGATAGCGGTTTAAACCGCTAAACATGGTTAGTATGGTTTATCATATATATACACAACCTAAACTAAACCGCTTTTCATGCCTAATAACAGAAATCAGGATTATACCGATAGAACTTGTCATTTTTGATAATCATGCGTTTATATTCAAGGAACTGTTTCAGCGATTTGGCTTTGTTGATACCGAACAAATAACCGGCGTTGGCGTAACTTTTTTGTAATTTTCCTATCAAACTTCCGTATGAAACTTGCGCCGCTTCCGAAAAGAGCGTTTCCAATGCTTCGCGGTGCTTCGCTTCAGGAACTTCATTGTAATCGAATCCTTTCTGTGAAACGGTTTGTCGGGGTTGGTATTCATCCACCGGTTCGGGTAAACCGAAAGTGTTGATACGAAAGGCAAACGGCTCAAAGTCAATATCGCGGATAAACATTGAGGTTACAAGACTTATGTCTTTGTCGAAGTTGTCTTTTGTGATTTGCAGAACGGTTTCGGCTTTGTTGTTCAGTTCCGTACCCAGATGTCCGCGCGTATTGTCGTCGCCTTTGTTCAGATGCAGGACAGTATGAATATGGATTTTCCTTTCATCCGTCCACTGCATCAGTTTTGTAATCAGGTCGGTTGATTCAGCAGGGCTGTTAATATCATAAGCCAAATCGCGGATTCCGTCAATGACCACCAAACCCAATTCTTCGGTATGGTAAATGGCGTCTTCGATAATAGCCAGCCTCATTTTTGGATTGAAACGGCGTAACGACAAAAATTCCAATGTATCAGGCTGTTTGTCTGTCGGCAGTTCTGCCAAGTGCAACATACGTTTCAATATCCGTTTGCAATGGTATTCGCTTTGTTCGGTATCGGCATAGAGGATTTTCCGTTTCCCTTCCGGCAATAGGGCGGAATAGTTTACTATCGTGCCATTCGTCAAAGATGCCGCCACAATAGCACAAACGTTGAATGTCTTCTTACTTTTGGCTTTTCCGGTAGATGCGCTGAAATTGCCCAATGTTCCAATGATGGAATTATCTACCCGCAGAATTACAGGCGGTGCGGCAAACTCGTCCGTAACGAGTAGTCGCGACTTTTTCCGCAGTCCGGCAATATCCACTGTCGCATCAGGCGTATTGGCAACTCTCTTTTCCATTGTTTAGAAGATGATTATCTATTACGTCTGTTGCCGTAGTTGGCTTCTACCTCGTATTCAATTTCCATCAAGGTCTTTTTTTTACCTTTGGCAATCCACTCTAACAGTTCATCTTCAAAAAAGTAGAGTTTCTTGCCGTTTTTATAACATGGCAAAAGGCGTTTTCGGACAAGCGCGTAAATGGTGGGTTTGGCTTTGCCGATAATTTGACAAGCGTCGTCAATACCAATAGGAACACGCTTTTGAGGAGTAACGGATGTGTGCCCTCTTTCGACTAATAATTTGATTTTGGTCACTTCGTTGACCAAATGCGCAACTGCTTTAGGCAGGTTTTCAAAAGAAATTTCATTTATATCCATAACTATCATTTTTAATTGTTATGGCGCAAATGAAACAAGTGTTTTCAGCGTGTTTCACGACACGGAAAAAACACTTAAAAAACACTGTGAATAGTAATGAATTGTAGTTATTATTGCTCTGAAAGATTTTCCCTTATCTTGATAACTCCTTTCAATTCATCGTCTTTCAGATGTCGTTTGATAGTGTCCGCCTCAACATCTTTGAGAATGTCCGGAAACACCTTTTTGAGAAAATACGCAATATCTGTCTGTTTGCCTACTCTGAAATAATGCCAGAGATTCCATCCAAAATGGAATATGTCAATGGTTGATAATTCTTTTCCGGTTTTGATTGGATGTAAGTTTCCCAAATTCAGTTTGTCTGAATATATTTTCAAATTATTGATAAGCAATTCAATATGTTCATCGGAAACATACGGCGCAAATGTCTTTCGGGTGTAATCCAAAGCAATATCCAGTCTTTCTTTCTGTTCTTTGGCTCTGTTTTTCAGTTGTTCATTCCGAATATCTTCTAATGATAGCGTCAGTTCTTGTTCAATAATACTTTCGGGCGTTTTGGCTCTTATTTTATTCCTGAAAAAAGGGATTTTTGATAATCCTTTCCCAATCCAAGGTAACATCAACTCCCTCAAAATAACGTGAATACTCAAGTATAATACCGCCTCAATACCCAAGACCACGATAAAAATCATGAATGAAGTAAAACCGTCAAATCCCACCAAGGTGGCAAACAGACGCGCCAAAGTTGCTATTACCAAAGCAACGCAGGCAACAAACAGGTATAATACAATATATTGCAAGAGATTGTTTTTCATGGCAATGTGTTTATTATGGTGTCTAACTGTATGGCTCGCGCTGCTTTGTTTTTCTTTTCATCAACCACTTTTGCATATACTTGAGTGGTTTTTACGTTGGTATGTCCCAACATTTTACTGACGGTATAAATGTCTGTCCCACTTGATAATTGCAAAGTCGCAAACGTATGACGGAAGCAATGAAACGTGATTTTCTTTTTGATGCCGGCGGCTTCAACCCATTGTTTGACAGGTCGCGAAATCCAAGAAGGGTCGGGTAAATCCTCAAAAACAAGTTGTTCTGGCATTCGAGGTTCTCCACAAAGTCGAAAGGCTTGTTCAGAAATGGGCGTGTATTCAACTCCTTTGGTTTTTTGTTGTGTGAAATGTAATCTGGTGTTATTGCCTTCCATACTGATTTCTTTCCACCGAAGTTTTTGAATATCGCAGTGCCGTAAACCTGTGAGAGCCGAAAATAAGGCGGCTCGTTTCAATACATCTCGCTCGCAATGTGTGACGGCAAGCGTGTTGAGTTCTTCAACGGTTAAATATTCTCGGCGGGTTTCCTGTTCCTGTATCCCTTTTATCTTGGCGGATAAATCAACCGTCAAATAATCATCTACAAAAGCCTGTTTGAGGGCTGCTTTGAAAATAGAAAAATAAGTTGCGGCAGTATTCCGTGAAACAATACCGCTTTTGTTGCCACCGCAAGGGGCTGACAACATAAAAATTCTAAAATCTTCCGCCAAACGATTATCTATCTTGGAAAACGGTAGATATTCTCCCGCAAAAATCTTCAATAATTCGTGTACTCGTTGCCAATTGACAATAATAGATGAAGAACTGTTTGCGTGGCGCTTCTTCGTTGCGGCTTCAAAATATTCAATGAAGTTCTGTTGTGAACGTTCTTTTTGCCCGGCTTGTGCGGTTTCGGTATCGCTGTACAAATCGGCATTGTCATATTCCCTTTGGCGAAGTTTACGAACGCCATCGGCATACAAACACGCCTGTTGGTCTTTTTCACTTTTACACATTATCACACCGTTTTCATCTCTTTTGGGTTTGAACGTCTTTGAAATTTCAGTTGTGCGGGCGGTACGCTTTTTGTCCCAAATAATAGTAGTAATGGTACGGTTTAACGCTTCGACAATGCGTTGAGATTTTTTCTGACCTTGCACAAATACAGGATAACTTTCTATGCACAAATACCATTCGTCACGAAAAACGGCTTTGCGTATCCTGACGGTTACTTTGGTACGATTTAACTGTTTCATATCTGATTATTTCTTGTTTGCAAAAATTTTATCTATTTCAATTTTTGGTACATACACGAATTTGCCTATTTGTTTTTTTGGTATGCTGTTTCGGCGAATGGCGTTACTGACTGTAGATGGTGAAATGCCAAACTTTTCTGTGATTTCGCCGATAGTGTAACATTCTGCCTGTGAATAGTCCATTTTCTTGGGCTGTTTTTCGGGGATGGTTGGCACAACTGTCAATGGTGCAAACATTGTTTCAATGTGCGCTCTGCTTATTCTTGTCAATCTTTTGCCCAAATTGACGGCAGGAATTTTACCCATGCGTACAAGACGGTAAACGGTATCCCGCGAAATGCCGAACAACAAAACGGTTTCGGCAACAGAAATGTAGGGGCGATTGGTCGGTATTTTGGCAATGAGTTCCTGCTGTTTTACTTCCTGACGCTCGAATTTCTTCCTTTTATTGTCCGCTTTGTAGGCACAGGGTTTTGAACAAAAACGTGTAGTTACGGTTTTTGCCTCAAATGTCTTACCGCAACATTCGCAAACTTTCGGAATTTTCAACTTGCTGTATCCCATTTTTACATCATTATTTATCTATATAAGTATTTATTTGTCGCACATTGCCGTTATTTAGGTCGTGTCGCAAATATGCTGCAAATATACGATAAAAATTGATATGCAAATATTAAAATTAATAATTTTTCAAAAATAAAAAACCGCAATAAATCAAATGTTTACTGCGGTTTGCTTATTGATGATTATCGTTGATAATCGCTATTTATTTCACTTCCTCGAAATCAACATCAGTCACTTCGTCAGCGCCACTTCCGCTACCGGTTGATTGTCCGGCTCCGGAACCGGGTTGGCCTTGCTGTTGTGCGCCGGCGCGGTACATTTCTTCTGATGCAGCCTGGAACACCGTGTTCAACTCTGCCGTTGCAGCGTCAATTCCTGCTATATCCTGGGCTTTATGCGCTTCTTTCAGTTTAGCGAGTGCATTTTCGATGGGGCCTTTCTTGTCGGCGGGCAGTTTGTCGCCAAAATCCTTCAACTGTTTTTCGGTTTGGAAAATCAGGCTGTCGGCATGGTTTAGCTTATCTACTCTTTCTTTGGCCTGTTTGTCGGCTTCAGCGTTAAATTCGGCTTCGGCTTTCATGCGTTGTATTTCCTGGTCGGTAAGTCCGGAAGAGGCTTCGATGCGAATACTCTGCTGCTTGCCAGTACCTTTGTCGCGTGCTGATACATTCAATATTCCATTTGCATCAATGTCGAATGCTACTTCAATTTGCGGAACGCCGCGCGGGGCAGGAGGTATGCCGTCTAAATGGAAACGGCCAATCGTCTTGTTGACGCTTGCCATGGAGCGCTCGCCCTGCAATACATGGATTTCAACCGATGGTTGATTGTCCGATGCCGTTGAGAATACTTCTGTTTTTTTGGTCGGAATGGTGGTGTTGGATTCGATGAGTTTGGTCATCACGCCACCGAGCGTTTCGATACCGAGCGAAAGCGGCGTTACGTCGAGCAAAAGCACGTCTTTTACTTCGCCGGTGAGTACGCCGCCCTGGATGGCTGCGCCAACGGCTACTACCTCGTCGGGATTTACGCCTTTTGAAGGCGCTTTACCGAAGAATTTTTCAACCAATTGCTGTATCGCGGGAATACGTGTAGAACCGCCCACGAGAATGACTTCGTGTATTTCGGATGTGGAAATACCTGCGTCCGACAAGGCTTTTCTGCAAGGTTCAAGCGTGGCCTGAATCAAACTGTCTGCCAATTTTTCGAATTGCGGACGGGTCAAGGTTTTCACCAAGTGTCTCGGAATACCGTCAACCGGCATAATGTACGGCAGGTTGATTTCGGTTTGCGTAGCGCTTGACAACTCTATTTTTGCCTTTTCAGCGGCTTCTTTCAGACGTTGGAGCGCCATCGGGTCTTTGCGCAGATCAAGACCGCTGTTGTCATTCTTAAATTCGTCAGCTAACCAGTTGATGATGACCTGGTCGAAATCATCTCCACCGAGGTGGGTATCGCCGTTGGTTGATTTTACTTCAAACACTCCGTCGCCCAGTTCGAGGATGGATATATCGAACGTACCGCCACCGAGGTCGAACACCGCGATTTTCATGTCCTGGTGTTTCTTGTCCATGCCATATGCCAAAGCGGCAGCCGTAGGCTCGTTGATGATACGGCGAACCTGCAAGCCTGCAATTTCACCGGCTTCCTTAGTTGCCTGACGCTGCGAGTCGTTGAAATATGCCGGAACGGTGATCACCGCTTCGATAACTTCCTGACCCAGATAATCTTCGGCAGTTTTCTTCATCTTTTGAAGAATGATGGCCGATATTTCCTGTGGCGTATATTGGCGGTCGCCTATCTGCACACGGGGTGTGTTATTGTCCCCTTTTGCAACCGAATAGGAAACAGTCGAAATTTCTTTACCCACGCGGTCGTATGTTTCGCCCATGAAACGCTTGATGGAATAAACCGTGTTTCGCGGGTTGGTGATGGCCTGACGTTTTGCTGGATCGCCCACTTTCCGTTCGCCGTTTTCCACAAATGCAACAATCGACGGGGTTGTTCTGCGGCCTTCATTGTTAGGAATAACGATAGGTTCGTTACCCTCCATCACTGAGACACATGAATTGGTTGTGCCTAAGTCAATACCTATTATTTTACCCATATAAAATTATTAATTAAAATTCAACATACATTAACATAAAAAACTATTCAATGATTGTGCCATTCATAAATAATACAAAAAACATGACATATTGGCAGTCTCTTTTTTTGAAATTGGCTGACAGAGGAAAATGAGAATAACGTATGTTTACCACCCTCTCTGGCAACTTTGTCGAAAAAGGTCCTATTATGGAACACGTTTGGAAAAATCAAATTTTCATGTACTTTTGCACTTTCTTGCTCAACATAACAGGATGAGCAGAATCAGCACAACAAATAGATATTCAAATACATAAGTGATAATTGATACATCCCCTACGCCTCAAAATCATATTTCGTTTTTATTAATCTTTAAACATAAAGTCAAAAATGATAGAAAGCCTTGCTGAGTTTTATCAACGAATAGACAGAACGGCGGAAGCATCACAAAATGCATACCGAAACGGAAACGAGTTCTTCGATATTCAGACGGGCAAATGCTCCATCGGGAAAACCTCGTTCAGCTACAGAGATTTCTATAAAGTAGCGCTTGTATTGCATACAGGCAAACTGTTTTATGCAGATAAATGGATCATGGTTGACCGCCCTGCAATACTTTTTTCCACTCCTTTGATTCCTTACGCATGGGAAGCAACCGGAACCGGAAGTGGTTCGGGATATTACTGTATTTTCAACGAGCGTTTTCTCACAACAGGCAACAGTACGCTGACAGATACTCCTGTATTGAACACTTCCAAAGAGCGTATTTATTTTATTGACGACAACACCGTTAGCAATGTACTGGAGTTATTTGCGAAAATGCTGGATGAGATAAAGTCTGCGTATGCCGGAAAGGCGGAGATCTTACGCTGTTATCTTTACCTGTTGGTTCATGAGGCCATGAAAAATCAGGTAAACAGCACGTATGTGCCGCACAGAAATGCAAATCAGCGTACTGCCGAATTATTTCTCGCATTGCTTGAACGCCAGTTCCCTGTTTATATTTCCCGAAAAACCCTCACGTTGAAAACAGCAAACGATTATGCCGAACGCCTTTCCCTGCACGTCAATCATTTGAACAGAGCGTTAAAATCAACAACAGGAAAAACAACTACGGAACATATTACCAATCGTATTCTGCAGGAAGGGGTACAACTGTTGCAACATTCAAATTATTCCATATCCGAAATTGCATTTGCGCTTGGCTTTGAGGAACAGGCCTCTTTCAGTAATTTCATCAAGAAACATACCGGTGTGTCGCCAACCGTACATCGCATTGTTTGATTGAAACAAATAATCGTTTGATTGGCACTAATGCAATATTCCTTAACGGCATAATTTTGCAGCGTAAATTATTTTAAATAAAAGTATTGTATGAAAGCGAAATTTTTTCTTATTGTTGTCATCACTTTTTTAGTGACATGCCCGTTAGTTACCGCTCAGGAGTGGCCTCAAATATTTGGCCCCGACAGAAACCATACTTCTCCGCAGAAAGGGCTATTACGGAGTTGGCCTGAAAAAGGCCCCGATGTGTTATGGTCTGTAACTGTTGGCAGAGGATATGGCGGCCCCGTGATCAAAAACAATAAAGTATATTTGCTCGACAGAGATGACGAGGTAGGTGATATAATGAGATGTTTCAGTCTTCAAACCGGCGAAGAGTTGTGGAAATTCAGTTATGATTCACCCGGCGAACTTCCCTTTCCCGGCTCACGAAGCGTACCGCTTGTTGACGATCGTCACGTTTATTCCTGCGGGCCTAATGGCGACCTTTATTGTATTGACGTTAATACCCGGCAACCGGTCTGGAAGAAAAATATTTGGAAAGATTTCGGCGGAACCAATTATCCGACTTGGGGAATATCACAAAACCCGCTTATTTACGGCGATATGCTGATCATTGCCTCACAAGCGCCACAGGCAGGTGTGGTGGCCTACAACAAAAATACAGGCAATGTTGTATGGCAAACCTCAAAAATTGGCGCTGAATCGGCTACCGAAAACTATGTAAGTCCTAAAGTGATAAAGATTCACGGGGAAGATCAAATCGTGTTGGTCAGTTCGTCGGCAATGTCCTTTGGCAATCAAGCCGCACCGCCTGCTATGGGTACTGTAACAGGAATAGAGCCCGGTACAGGGAAAATACTGTGGCAGTACGCAAACTGGGATTGTCACATATCCGTACCTTGCGCAGTTGATGCCGGCAATAACAGGTTGCTGATTGCAGGTGGGTATGAACGGGGAGCAACCATGATAAAAGTAGATAAAAAAACGGACGGCAGTTTTGAAACATCCGAACTCTTTACTACATTGGAATTTGGCGACCAGACAAAACCACCTCTTTTACATAACGGATATTTTTATGCCATGTACCGCACCAATTCAAAAAGCGATGGAATGGTATGTATGGATATGAACGGTAAAATAATGTGGAAAACACGGCGAAACCCGAATTTCGACCGGGGCAGCATGATTCTTGCAGACGGTTTGCTTCTGGCTACCGATGGTTTGCAAACACTGTATCTTATAGAACCCGATCCGACAGCGTTTAAGCCGATTTCAAAAGCAGCAGTTTTGAAAGAAGGAGGCGCTTCGCAGGAAGGAATGTCAGCCGTTGGAGGCAGTACGCAAAACTGGGGCCCTATGGCGCTGGCCGACGGTAAACTCTTAATCCGCGACCAGAACAGGATGCTTTGCGTAAAGGTTGTTAGATAAGACTACAAGCATTTGCAAAATAAAGACTGCCAATGACAATCCTTATTCCATAAAATGATAAAAACAGACTCACTTTTGTCCATTCGACCTTTTTCTAAAAAAACTTTGTATCTTTGTCGCGGTTTCATACTTATTTTAAGCAGGCCGTTCTATCGCAGCATTGCTGAGGAAAGTCCGGGCAACGCAGGACACCATGCTTCCTAACGGGAAGGCGCCGCGAGGCGTATGAGTGTAACAGAAAATGACCGCCGGCTTTCGGGCCGGTAAGGGTGAAAAGGCGGGGTAAGAGCCCACCGGTTCCGCGGTGACGCGGATGCCGTACGCATCATGGGTTGTAAGGCCATGTATACCGTCGCTTCAGGGCTGTCCGTCCGATGACGGGGGGTAGGCCGCTCGACTTCGCCGGCAACGGCGAAGCAAGATAAATGATAGAACACGACAGAACCCGGCTTACAGGCCTGCTTTTTTCACTTTATTGCCGGATTACGCAACATTCCTGTCTAACCACATGATCAATTCCTGCGGGTCTTTGCCATAACCGTCGGCGCCTATGCTTTTGGCAAAATCGTTGTTCACGGGCGCTCCTCCCACCGCAACTTTTGTATTGGGGTGTTTCTGGCGAATGGTCGCGATGATGTTTCCCATATTGACCATCGTAGTGGTGAGCAACGCCGATAAGCCGATAATAGCATTTGGTTTCGAATCCAGCGCTGCGAGAAACTGTTCAGGTTTAACATCCACGCCCAGGTCAATCACTTCCCATCCGGCTCCTTCTACCATCATACAACACAAGTTTTTACCAATGTCGTGCAGGTCGCCCATAACGGTGCCCATTATCATCACGCCTTTACGTTTTATTTCGCCCGATTGGAAATACGGTTTGAGATGGGCCATAGAGGCCGACATTGCCTTAGCCGACAGTAACATCTGCGGAACAAAGATTTTGTTTTCAGTGTATTTTTGTCCCACCCTGTTCATAGCAGGCACCAAAGCCATGTTCAGCACGTCGCCGGGAGTAATGCCTTCGTCGAGCGCCTGGCGGGTTAATTCGTCTGCGCCCGGTTGCCCCTTCATCTGCGGCGGATATGGTGAACTCAGGTTAACTTTTCCATTTTCCACACATTCGGAAATTTGATCGATCAAATTGCTCATCTTTCTTGTTATTAATTGGTTAATATAATGATCCTGCGCCTTGCGCTATTTCTATTTATCTTTTACTCCCGTTTTCTTTGTTTAATTTCGTCTCGTATTTCGGACGCCTGTTCGTAGTTTTCACTCATGATGGCTTCGCTCAGCAGATGTTCCAATTCGGGGATATTCATATTACGCAAATCGGTTTTTTTCTTCGCTGCTCCTCGAACAGGAGAAGGTTTACCTGTCGGAGACTGAGGTTCATTGGTAAAGACAATGCCGGCACGATCCAAAATCTCCGAAGTGGTGTAGATGGGACAATGGAATCTCAATGCCAGTGCAATAGCGTCGGAAGCACGGGCGTCAAGTTCCACGCGCTTACCTCCGTTGGTACAAATTAATTTTGAATAAAAAATACCCTCTTCGAGCCGGAAAATAAATACCGATTCCACAAATATGCCATATTCCTGAGCAAAATTGTAAAACAAATCATGCGTCAGCGGACGGGGCGGTTTCAAACCTTCCATCTGTATGGCAATAGCCTGTGCTTCAAATCCTCCAATGATGATCGGAATGCGTCTGTTGCCGTTTTCTTCGCCCAGCACTAAGGCATACGCGCCTGTTTGCGTTTGGCTGTAAGAAATTCCCAATACATTGAGTGGTACTTTATTCATTCAAAAAATATCATCTATTTATTGTTCCACTATTCATGAATCATTACCTATGAAGGCATCATCTTCAGGAAAGCCACTTCTTCGGGAGAGAGAAAACGCCATTTTCCGCGTTTCAGTCCCTTGCGGGTCAATCCTGCAAAATACACACGGTCGAGTTTGATTACTTTATAGCCTGCCGCTTCAAACATGCGACGTACAATCCGGTTCTTTCCCGAATGTATCTCCACGCCTATCAGTTTTTTGTCATCGAGTTCGGTGTACGCAATGGAGTCGAATGCTACAGGTCCGTCTTCGAGTTCGATGCCTTGAGCCAATTTTTCCAGATCTTCTTCAGCAAGAGGCTTATCTAATGTTACTTGATAAACTTTCCGCATACGGTTTGACGGATGAGTAAGTTTGAGCGACAAATCGCCATCGTTGGTAAACAGCAGTACGCCCGTTGTCATTTTATCCAAACGGCCGACTGGATAAATACGCTCCTTACATGCATTCCGCACCAGGTCTAATACGATTTTCTTTCCATTGGGATCGTCAAGCGATGTAACAAACCCTTTGGGTTTATTCAGCAAGAGATAAATTTTGCGTTGGTTGGTCAGCGCCTTGTCTTTGAAATAAACCTCGTCGCTCGGATTGACCCTTGTTCCCATTTCGGTGACCGGTTCGCCGTTCACTTTAATATGTCCTTCCTTGATATGTTCGTCAGCTTCGCGGCGCGAACACAAGCCGGTGTTGGCAATAAACCTGTTCAGGCGGACGGGTTTATCGAATACCACATCGGGATAGGCGGGAGCAACGGGTTTCATTTTTTTCCTGGGAGGTGGAGGCGGCTGCTTCGGGCCTTTCTTTTTCAATACTACTTTCTGGTAAGGTTTGCTGACAGGAACACCGTTATCGGCTGTGCCCGCATCCTTAACAATGCGTTTACGCTTTTTCTTTCCGGGAACCGTATCGACTGCACTGTTCAGATCAATATACCCTGAGTCGTAACCCGGACGCTCAGTCCGGTCATAATTATTGTAATTCGGGTCTTCCATACGATTCCCGAAATTATCGACATGGCGCTCGCGATTTCCTGCTGCGCTGTAATTTTGGGTGTTCTTACGTGAACTGTTGTCTCCATCACGGATTTCTCGACGTTCATTGACATACTTTCCCGAACGTGAAGAAGCCACTGGTTTGGTAGCTCGCTTCCAATCGTTTCTGCTATCCATAAATTGCTAACTACTTGATAATAAAATTAGTGATTTAAATATATAATGTGTACAAAAATACCTAATAAATGCTAACGTTACTCGTTTAACTTTCTTTTACGTAAAAGAATACAAAAAGTTTCATTTTTTTTGAATGATTTTATCAGAGCGGAAAACGAGGTTCGAACTCGCGACCCTCAGCTTGGGAAGCTGATGCTCTACCAACTGAGCTACTTCCGCTTATTTAAAGCGGCGCAAAGATAATCATGCTATTTGATTCCGCAAAAAAAAACAAATAAAAAGAAAAATTAAGATGACTTTACTGAGGTTTTCAGAGGTTGCTTTATGAAGGTGTTTTTTCAATAATACGTTCAGATTAATACAGTGACGATTCCTTATACGATGTTTTTTGTAAAGAGATTGGTATGACTTTTCTTAAAAAAAGTTAAAAAATCACAAAAAATTTGTTTTGCATTACGAATATTTCGTAATTTTGCGGCATCATCGTAAATGATTATGTATATGGAAAATTTGACGCCACAAGAAGAAGAAGCCATGTTGATTATTTGGCGTTTGGGGAAAGGTTTTGTGAAAGATTTCCTCGAACAGTATCCTGAGCCGCGCCTGCCGTACACCACGCTCGCATCGACCGTGAAAAACCTGGAACGCAAGGGTTATCTTTCAAGCCGCCGCTATGGAAATACTTATGAATATACGCCCGTCATCTGCGAAAAGGACTATAAGAAACAATTCATGTCGGGTTTTGTGAAGGATTATTTCTGTAACTCCTACAGCGAATTGGTCACGTTCTTCGCCCGCGAACAACACATCTCGGCTGGCGAACTGAAAGAAATCATCAGTATCATCGAAAAACAGGAAAAACCATGATGCCGGTTTTATCATATCTCCTGAAAACCAACATCGTGCTCACTGCGTTGTATGGGTTTTATTTCCTGTGTTTTCGCCGCGACACATTTTTCGTGCACATCCGCTGGTACCTGCTGGCAACCATCGTATCCGCCGTCACATTCCCGTTGGTCAATATTTCGGCATGGTTGGCAGGCAGTCCGGCAGCGATGGAGGCTACGCAATATATTCCCGATATTAATATGGTATATCAATATGTACTTGCCCAATCGCAAATAATTCTTTCCCAGCCGCCACAAGTTGAATATGCGGCCGAACCCGTAGTTGTTGCACGGGCGATACCCTTTGGCGTGATCCTTCTGTGGTGCTGGCTGCCGGTAGCGATTTTTATGATAGGCAAAAGGTTGTTTCAATTAACCTGTATTGCTCGTCTTTGGCGTCGTTATCACCGGCAACGCTGCGCAAACAGCGCCATCATAGCAGTTGACAGCAGCATACAGCCGTTTTCCTTTTTCAACCGCATCTTCCTGAATCCTGCGCTTTATTCCCAAGATGAATTAGACGAAATTCTGGTACATGAGCAGGTACATTGCCGGAAACGACATACCATTGATATTCTTTTGGCCGAAGCGCTTGTGTGTTTCTGTTGGTTCAATCCGGCAGCATGGTTGCTGCGCCGCGACCTTAAACAAAACCTCGAATTTTATACCGACCGCATAACGCTTCGGTCAGGTTTCGACCGCAAACATTACCAATACAGTATGTTGCGGGTATCGGGCAACGCTTTTCAAATCGTAAATCATTTTAATCTCAATAATCATTTTTATTTCAATCACCTCAAAAAACGTATCATTATGTTGAACAAAAAAGAATCGCCCCGTATCATGACTGCCAAGTATTTGCTGGTTATACCTGCATTGGCGGCAACATTTTTGGCTGTACAGGCTTCGGGCTTGCAAGTCAATGAATCCGACGACGTAAATGTCGCGGATATGAATCCTGTTTTGACGGACGTTGTCATACTTCCCGTCACAGGAAACGATGAAAGTAATATGTCTGTTGAACAGACAGTTAGTGAGAAAGGAAAACCTGACCTGAGTATTTCCACGCAGTCTCTTGACAATGAGATACCGGTAATCGGGTCTTCCCGTATTTCTTCAGGCCATCCTGTCGTCGTCCTTGACGGTAAAATTATACCCTTTGAAGAAATGTCCAAAATCGATCCTTCAACCATCAAATCCATTGAAATATTGAAAGACAAAAAAGCAACGGATTTGTATGGAGAGGAAGCCGCAGAAGGCGTAATTATCATTACTACGAAAACCGGAACAGATACTGATACTCCGCCCGCCGAAACGATACAGGTTACAGGTACCGTAGTCAATGCCAAAAATGGAGAACGATTGCCCGGCGTGTCAATTATCGTGAAAGGCAGCACTATGGGAGTCATTACAGATATGAATGGGAAATATTCAATTAACGTTCCGGTTGGTGCAAATCTACAGTTTTCTTTTGTTGGTATGGATGGTCGGGATGTTTCTGTGGGAAACAATCGGGTAATCGATGTTGTGATGGATACTCAACCAGAAGACAAACTTGAAATTAGAGCCGAACAGATTAGATTTAGAGGTATTGGCAGTAATAATGGGTTGGAACCTTTATGGATTGTTGACGGAAAGGAGTTTGACAAAGAAATAAATACTCTTTCTTCTCATGATATTCTGTCAATAACAGTTCTCAAAGAACTATCAGCAACCTCACGATATGGTGAAAAAGGTAAAAACGGTGTCATCATCATTACCACTAAAAAATAAGACTGCCAGAAAGTAAGACACGTAAGACCATAAGAAAATTATAAATCCGTGATGATCCGTTTTACCCGTGTCATCTTTGTTATATGATTGAAAAGTATTTTGACGTATTTGATGTGAATGTTTTTGGAGTAATACTAAAATGTTTATATTTGCATCGAAATAAAATAATAATGATGTTGACTTGGGAATGAAAAATATTAAATCATGATCAAAACAGAAAACCTTCAGAAAGTCTTCCGCACGGAAGAAGTGGAAACTCATGCTTTGAACGGCGTAAGTTTGGACATTGCATCGGGCGAGTTTGTCGCCATTATGGGGCCGTCGGGGTGCGGCAAGTCTACGTTGCTTAATATCCTTGGGCTGCTGGATAATCCCACCGGCGGCAAGTATTTCCTCAACGAGACGGAAGTAAGTACATTTCCTGAAAGGCAACGTACACGATTGCGTAAAGGCGTCATCGGGTTTGTATTCCAGAGTTTCAACCTCATTGAGGAGTTGAACGTGTACGAAAACATCGAGTTGCCGCTGCTCTACATGGGCATACCGGCTCCCGAACGAAAAACGAGAGTACAGGCGGCAATGGAACGGATGCAGATACCGCATCGCGCCAAGCATTTTCCTAACCAACTTTCGGGCGGGCAGCAGCAGCGCGTAGCCATCGCCCGCGCCGTAGTGGCCGGACCTAAAATTATTCTCGCCGACGAGCCGACGGGAAATCTGGACTCGAAAAACGGAGCGGAAGTAATGAACCTGCTTACCGAACTGAACAGGGAAGGAACAACCGTTATCATGGTAACACACAGCCAGCATGATGCGGGTTATGCCGCAAGGGTGCTGAATCTGTTCGACGGTGAATTAGTTTCGGAAGTGAGACTTTAGTTTCAGGTTTAATCCGTAAAACTGTCGAACTGATGCAGAAACTGGAAATAGAACCTGTTACGTAAAACGGGGCGAAGTTACGGTTTTAAAGACATTTTAAGTTTCAGTCAAATTAGTGGTTAGTAACATAGTGGTGTGGACAAAGACTGAAACGACCTGAATAGCAGACAAAACGCACTACATACAACGAGCGATTTAGCTTCGTTTCTACTTCGTGGTGGTGCAACGGAGACAGTAACCCATAGAAAATTTTGTGGGAAAATGATGATAACAGCGGGTAAAATTGATTTATCCCGCTGTTTTTTGTATTCGGTTTGTATTTTTCCTCGCCAGCAGTTCGATGGTGCGGATGCAGTCTTTGTAGCGATTATGCGCATTTTGTTTATTCACATCTAACGAAGCATCCGAATTATCTTCCCAGCGGCGGCATAAATAAAGCGGTTGATAAATACGTCCTATCTGATAATTACGGGATATGGCCAAGCCGACAGCATAATCCTCGCCGTAGCTGGTATTCGGGATTTTTATTTCGCGCAATATCGGCGTGTAAAACGCGCGGGGCGCTCCCAGTCCGTTGATGCGGAGTGCATTGTTCCGTCCGTTATCCGGCGTCCATTCCCTGTGGTCAATGATTCCGGGAGGAATTTCGTCCAGATGGAAATTAACCATTCGGTATGTCCCGACAACCATAGCGCATTTCTGCTCATAAAAGGCATTAACAACGGTTTGGATAACGTTTTTGTCAATGTATATATCGTCGCTGTCCAACTGAATGGCAAATTTTCCGCATTGCGGGTGCATAACGGCTATGTTCCAGCATCCGCCGATGCCCAAATCATCCCTTTCGGGAACAATATGAATCAATCGCCGGTCTTCTGCCGCCATTTTCTTGAGGATGTCCGTTGTTGTATCGGTTGAGTGATTATCCACAACTATCAGATTAAACGGGAAAGCGGTTTCCTGCATCAGTACGGAACGAACGGCGTCTTCGATGGTTTTTTCGCGGTTGCGCACCGGAATAACTACAGAGGCTTCAACAGGAAACGCTTCGACAGTAAATTCAACCGGCATAAATTCGGGTTTCAGCCATGCGCCTGTATCTTTCAGATACTGCGTACAGGCTTGTTCCATTTCGATTTGTACTTGCCGGTTCTTCGGATCAACATAATCAAAAATCTTTTCGCCCGATTTGCGCAAATCCGTTTCCCACTCCGTATAAAGAAATTCCGGCAAATGAAACAGCGCTTTACGTTTGGAAATTTTCAACCGCAAATCGTACAGTGCAGCCGCCTTATATTCCACATCCATTTCGCCGATTGCCTCTTTCAGCGCAGATGATTTGAATAGCAACAGCGAGCCGAAATCAAAATCGTCCCGCAAACTCCCTTCCTGATAATCATTCACGGGATGCGGCTGCAAAGCGCCTTCCTTCATTTTATACCTGTCGGCATACAGCATACCGGCATCCGTACAGGTTATCACTTGCAACATCCGTTCGATGGCATAAGCGTTCAGTTGCAACGGCAAAGTTTGTGTGTACAATAAGGTAAAAGGCGTATCAATACACGCTGCTATTGTTTTCCACGTTTGGGTTTGCTGCAGGAATCCTGCAGGTAATCCTTTGCAACCTTCAGGAAATGCCACTTCGGCGCTATCCTGATGAACAACAAAAATGTTGCCTGTCGCTTTGCAAGTCCTTAGTTCTTTGACGGTTTTTGCGATACTTTCCGCACTTCCATAAGGTAAAAAACAGGTTACCTTTCCTGTGAATAAGTCCATAACGAATAATTTTTAAACGTTCAAAGATAGTAAAAATGCAATAAACAAAAGGAAAAGTGTCGGTGGTATTTGCAAAATATTCCAATATTTTTTGTTATTTTGCGCCCTTGATGCAAAATATATAACACAATTCAAAAATTTGGTTTAATATTTGTATGTCATTTTGTAAAAGCAGTCACCATCAAAAGAGTAAAGAACATATTACTGATTTTTTTCATTGTCGTTGTTTCGATACTGGCCATCCTGTTTTTTGCGATCAACAACGGGCGTGTGCAAAACAAAGTAGCGCAGTACGTTACCGCAATGTTATCGGAAAAACTGGGTAATCATATTTCTATCGGCGATATTCGCGTGTCGTGGTTCAACAGGGTAACCATCGGCGACCTGATGGTGAGCGATATACACGGCGATACCATCCTGTCGGCTCCCGAACTGACAGCCCGCCTGAATCGGCTTGCATTTTTAACAAAGAATATTGAGGTGCGCAAGGTTGTGCTCAACAGGGCGGATATACGATTTGCCGTTGACCCTGAAAGCGACGTCATCAACATCAAATTTATTGTCGATCAACTCAAATCGAAAGATACTACCTTAAACAAACCGAAATGGAATCTTGGAATACAGACCATTGAACTGAACGATTGCCATTTCACGTTCAAAAATGTGACGAAACCGTTCGACAGACCTTTCGGTATGGATTATGCCGACCTTGATGTATCGAATCTCAACCTGACGGTTACCAATTTTCATCCGGGCGATAGCCTGGGGGGCGTCGAATTTCGTATCAGGAGGTTGTCATGTTTCGAAAAATGCGGATTGGATATGAAATTCATGTCGGCCGATTTTGCGGTAAACCGTAATAATCTGTCGTTCAAAAATGTACACATTGTTACTTCGCTTTCCGAACTGGATGCTAAAGATGCTTCGTTTCATTTCGACTCGTTTCAGGATTTCGGCGATGATTTTGTTTCGAAAGTGATCATGAGTATGGATATACGTGCGGCGGATGTGGCGTTCAGCGACTTGTCGCAGTTTGCAGCATATTTCGGCACCTATTCCGATAAGGTGACGGTAACCGGTAAGGTTACCGGAACTGTAGAAAATCTGAAAGGTGAAAAAGTTATCGTTCATTTCGGGGATATGACGCGGATTGACGGCAATTTCGACCTGAGAGGGTTGCCTCGAATACGTTCTACTTTTATTTATGCCGATTTTGCCGAACTGAGTTCCTGCCCGCAGGATATCGAACGGATACAGGTTGCCCGCTTGCCCGGCGGCCATGTGAACCTGTCGGCAACCATACGACAACTGACTACCATTGCCTACAAGGGAAACTTCACGGGTTTTTTTGACGATTTTGTTACCTACGGAACGTTCACTACCAATCTGGGAAATCTATCCACCGACATTTCCATCAAACCCGTGATCAACAGCGACATTGACACATCCTTTACTTTTCGAGGCGAATTGAAAACCGAACAGTTCCATTTGGGCAGGTTATTGGAACAACCGTCTATCGGCGAAATAACTATGGCAGGGATGGTAGAAGGATCGGCGTCGGGAAGGGGCAACGTTTATGCCTTGCTCGAAGGACAGATTGGGAGAATTGATCTGAGAGGCTACGAATACCGCAACATTGCAGTCAACGGCGAAGTCAATAACCGGATGTACGACGGGCAGTTGAGTATAGACGAGCCAAACCTCAAAATGGATTTTTCGGGAAAGGTGGATTTGACCCATGCCATCCCTGCCTATGATTTTTGGGCGAATGTGGAACGCGCCCGTCTGCATGAACTGAAATTAGTGGAAACCGACACCTCGTCGTTTGCTGCATTCAGTATCACGGCGGCTTTCTCGGGCACCAACATCGACAATCTGTCAGGCGAATTAGAATTGAAAAACTCGTTGTTTCGACGCAACAGTCGCGAAATAGAAATCAACAACGTGGAACTTTTCACCAAAGCCATCCGCGATACCAACCGGTTCATCCTACTTTCGGATATTCTCGATGCTGAAATACGGGGGCAATACCAATTCCTGAAATTGCCCGAATCGTTTTTTTCGATGGTGAAGAATTTTGCGCCGGCATGGGCGCCCGTTTCTGCAAACCCCGATAGCCTGTCGCACAATAATTTCCGATTTGAAGCAACCTTCAAGGATACGCAGAAGTTGACCGATTTCTTAGCGGATGAATTTCGCGTAGCGCGTGGCGCCAATATCGAAGGTGTGTACAACCCGTCGCAGCGGGATGTTCATTTTGTTCTGAATGTTCCGTTTATGGCGCTTGACGACAAGCAATGGCGTGGTCTTTATTTGAACGGAAGCGTCGAGGATTCGACGTTTGTGGTTGAAGCGGGCAGCGCTGCTTTCAGGGCAAACAAAAATCTCACGTTCGATAACCCACTCATCATGGCTCGCGCACGTGGCGACAGCGTCCATTTAGACCTCAGATGGGATAACCAAGATTCGGTACGCAACAAAGGCTCCCTGAGTTCCATGATTTTTTTCCAAAAGAGGACGGGAAAACCGATTCCGGCCATTCAAATCACTTCATTGCCGGGGCAGATCATTACTTCCGGCGATGTCTGGACGCTGACGCACCAGGGAATCACCATTGATTCAACTGACATCAAACTCAACAACATCCGGGCGATAATGAACAACCAGGAGATATTGGTTTCGGGCGCTATTTCGCAAAGTGAACAGGATAAAATAGAAATAGCCGTGAAGAATTTAGGTCTGTCGGTAATCAACTCGTCCATGCAATTCGATAAACTCCTGTTCGGAGGAATTGCCAATGGTTCGGCTTCGTTGTCGAATCTGTACGATGTTCCCGTTTTCGTTTCGGATCTTCATATTGATGATTTTTCACTGAATGGCTGTCCGTTTGGCCATACCGATTTAGCGGCTTCGTGGATCAGTTCCAACCGAAGCGTTCGCATAGAGGTCGAATCGCTACTGAACGATTTGCGTACCTTACAGGCCAGAGGCAATTATTTCACTTCTGACCGGATGCTAAATGTTGATGTTTCTTTGGCAGAAGTACCAATCAGGATTTTACAGCCATATTTGGAAAATATATTCACAGGATTGGAGGGGACGATTTCAACTGAAATGAAGCTCACCGGCGCTATCAACAACCCCTTGATGAATGGTTCGGTTGACATTCAAAATGCTGCACTAACCCTCGATTATACCAAAACCCGGTACCATTTTTCGGGCGCCACAACCGTGACAAACAACACCATTCATTTCAAAGGCATAGAACTGTTCGACCGGTTCAACCGTTCATGCAAAATTACCGACGGCTTCATATCTATCAGTCAATTCAGAGATATTTCATACGATTTACTGTTTCAGGCCAACAATCTGGAGGTATTGAACACCGGTGAGCGCGACAACAGCCTGTTTTACGGAAAAGCCTTTGCCACAGGCACTATTCATATCAAAGGCAATCCGCAGGATATGCTGTTGGATATCGTTGCCCGAACCGAGAGAAACACACAATTTAATATTCCGCTTACGTCGGGCGACGAGGTCTCAAAATCCAATTTCATCACCTTCGTTGACCATACGCCCCGCGCTCAAATACGACCGCTGGAGCTTCAGCGCAGGAGAGCTGCGGATACTTCCGGCGAACCCGTTCCCGAAACGAAATTCAACATCAACATCACGATGGATGTTACGCCCGATGCAGAAACAAAACTGATTTTCGACGCGACAATCGGCGACATTATTCGTGCACGCGGCAACGGAAACCTGAAACTGAACATCTCCGACAACCGGTTCAACATGGCAGGAACCTATACCATCGAAGAGGGCGATTATTTGTTTACGTTGCAGAATTTTTTCTCCAATAAGTATTTTACCATCGAAAAAGGGGGAATCATCACCTGGAACGGCGATCCGATGGGTGCGCTGCTGAATCTTAAAGCAACCTATACAGCCAGACCATCGCTATATGATTTGATGAACAGCGAAACTTTCAAGGGGCGATCGGTTCCCGTAGAGTGTAACCTGCATATCAGCAATAAATTGACCAACCCTGATATCCGGTTAGAGTTGGATATGCCGAATGCCGGTCAGGAAGTAAAATCGTTCCTGAACGCTGCCACCAGTTCGGAAGAAGAAATGTCGCAACAATTTCTCTCGTTGCTGCTGATGAATCGTTTTTACCCCGATCCTAAACTGTCGACGAACAACGGATCATCAAGTTCGGGGCTCGAAACAATGGGACTGGCTACTGCTTCTGAATTTTTGACCAGCCAGCTGAGTTACATGCTCTCGCAATGGAGCGACAAGTTCGACGTCGAATTTGCGATTCGTCCGGGCACATACAATACCGGGCAAATTTACGAGGGAGGCCTTAGCACCAGTTGGTGGAATCTCCATGCGAATTATGAAGTTTCCGCGGAAAATCCGGAAAATATGGGCGAATTTACTTTCGACGTCAAGTTGAACAAGAGCGGCAAGTTGAGATTTAAAGCGTTCAACCGTACCAATGCAACCTATCTCTCAAGTCCATATACACAGGGCGTCGGGCTGCTTTTTCGCGAAGATTTCAACAGGCTAAAGGATTTGTTCAAACGAAAAAATTCCCCGGCCATCCGGCGCGAGGATGAAAATGAAATACCTGACAACGAACAGGTTAATCCAAATTCGGAAAAATCAATAACGGCATCGCTGAATGATATACAATCGTAAAACAGATTTTCAAAACTTCTCAATTTTTTTGTAACATTTCATACTTTTTCACGTATAATAGTCAATTTACATCACTTGTAATGTCTGTTTTTAGTATTGAACATCAACTCAGTGTGCCTTCATGTGTATTATGAGCATTACCGATTCGGAACTGTCGCAAATCATTCAAACCATACGGTCAGTATCGGCGTATGATTTCACCGAGTATTCTGAAAAATCCCTGAAAAGGAGGTTCACGAAAATCCTCATGGACTACCGGATCACGACGGATGGACTGTTACATCAGTTGAGAACTCAGAAGAAGTTTGTGGAAGACATTGTCAGAAAAGTAACCGTTAACACTACGGAAATGTTCCGTGATCCCCCGATTTGGATTTCGCTGAGGAGCGAAATACTACCCAAACTCGCTCAAAAGCCTGTCATCAGGATATGGCATGCCGGATGCTCCACTGGTCAGGAGGTGTATTCGATGATTATTCTGCTCACTGAGATGGGATTACTCAACAAGACCGAATTGTACGCCACCGACCTGAATACCGACGCCATTGATATTGCCAAAAAGGGAATTTACAAATACAAATTCAATATCGGCTATTTAGATAATTTCGACAAGGTTATCCGCAACGACGTCAATAATCCGTTAGTTGTTAGAGATATTCCGTATCAGAAATATTTTGAAATTGACGATTTGAGCGATAAAATTATGATTAACAAACCGTTGCTGGAAAAACCGATTTTTGCCAAGCATGACTTAGTGAGAGACAACAATATATTCAATATTACCTTCGACCTGATCTTATGCCGCAACGTCATCATTTACTTCAACTACAGTCTGCAAAACAAGATATTTCAATTATTCCACAGCAGTTTGTTCGATGACGGATTTTTGATGCTGGGATTCCATGAAAGTATCCTCGGCCCGTTTTCCACAAAATTTGAAAAACGGGGATATTACTATTTGAGGAAATAAGGTAAAATAGAAGAAAATAGGAGATTTATTTTATTCCACGACCGCAGTTTTAATATAGACCGGACTTCCTGATAGTTTGACGGTATTGCCGCTGATGTCGGTTTCGCTTTCGTCCCAGGCGATGAACGTCAAGTCTGTTACATTCATGGTTTCAGGAAAACTGTATGACGCCGATGCGTCTTCGCTAAAATCCTTTGTTGTTTTAGCCCAAAGCACATATATGTAATCATTGGTTTCATCAGAATAAAACGCGCCTCCGTCAATTTGGAAAGAAAGATTTAATCGTGCCGTTTCGATTTTATCATACTTTCGTTTTCCCAGTATTTTACTCGTGGTTCGCCAGGCCGTACCCGACTGATGCATCCTAAGGTTGCCTTCTTCAGGCGAATCGGGGATAGGCTTGTAAAAACCTTTATAGTCATATTCGCTGCCGTTGTCGTCATCCTGTTCAGCAAAATCCCAGGGACAAAACGGATAAATACCCGATATTCTGATTTTTTGCGCAATGACGGCTAATTTTACTAAATAATTCCGTTGCGCAATTTCCGAGCCGATATAATCCTCAACCTGCTTGTTGGGAATGTTGGTCTCGGTAATTATTATCTCTTTTGAAGGATAACCTCTTCCGTAACCATATTTATTCAAAAGATACATAAATTTAGCGGTTGTATTTTCAACTTCCGCCACTGCAGCATCGGAATGGCGGGAAAACATGAAACCCATATTCGTCCATTTTTTCAACAAATACATCGGATAAATGTGAAAACTCAAGCAGTCGAACCAGGCGCCTCCCTTATATGGATACTGTTCCGTCACTTTTCCCTGGTCGGGATTATCAGTGTTACGCAAAATAGCATCCAGAAAACTTTCGTATCCGATACCACCTACGCAAATATAAGCATCAGGATCAACGGATTTGATGACCTCGTATGAAATTCTCAACATCCGGATATACGATTGGACAGGCGCATGCAGATTACTGAGTATCTCCGGCGACGGGTCTTTATCCCACCAGTTACAGCCTTTTCCGGCGGGATTGTATCCACATTCGGGATATGGAGTAAAATCGGGTTCATTTTTAATTTCCCAAAATTTCACATAATCTTTATATTTTTGAACAAGTTTGTAAACATACAATGCGTAGAAATTATTGTCATTCACAGGCGTCCCGTTTTCGCCGTTGTCCCAGATGGGTTCATATAAATTTTCGTATGATTCTGACGGAACTCCGGGTATATATTGTTTTTTCTCACGATGCGCATCACTTGGTCTGTCGCCGATAAAAACAACATTATGAGACGCGCCATGCTCGCTATAGTATTGGAACGCATCAACTCTGATGTCATATCCCCATGTTTCGACAAAATCTTCGTAAAGCGCCGGGCGCAGGCTGTTCACGCCAACACCTTCCCAATTTCTGCTTGTATTGCCTATCAATATATCGGCAACATCTTCATCGCGCCAATTACCGTTTTTCCATGCCATATTCGACCCGTACAAAAACACACCCATATAGGGCGGCACCCAGGTATTGGCGTTATGAACCGAATCTGCGTATCGAACGATTTCTTCGTAAACTTCAACCCTTTTTTGACTTGAAATGCAGGATGATACGCAGAAATATAAAAAAACAATGCTAATATTTAAGAATTTCATTTGATATAATTTTATTACCAAAAATTTATACGTACTACAGTTATTGATGTTTCAATTTTTTCACAAATTTATTTAAAAATCAATTCAATTTCCTACTTTTGCGCCCAAAATAGAATAAGTCAAATGAAGCCTCAAGCCATTTTTTTTGATATTGACGGTACGCTGGTCAGTTTCAAAACCCACTCCATATCGACATCTGCAAAATCAGCAATTTACCGGATCAGGGACAAAGGAATTAAAGTCGTCATTTCAACCGGTCGTGCTTTTTGTGAAATTGACAATCTGGAAGATTTGGAATTTGACGGATACATTACCGCAAACGGCGCCTACTGTATTGATGCGAAAGGAAAAATAATTGCGCAACATTCCATATCGAAAGAAAGTTTGGATAAATTTGCCCTTCATTTGGAAGAAAGACCCTTTCCATGTACGTTTATGACACCTGTGGGAAATTATATCAATTTTACGAACGAGCAGGTGCTGTTGGTTGGTGAATTAGTCAATATTCCGACGCCGCCCCAAAAATCGGTTTCAGAGATTATTGAAAATGATATTTTTCAATTGACTGCATTTCTTGATAAGGAACGCGAAGTCGAGCTTTTGAACCATGTTCTTACAGATTGTGCGAGTAGCCGTTGGCATTCTGCTTTTGCTGATTTTAATGTGAAGAACAGCAACAAAGCAACCGGAATGGACAGGTTTCTGGCCTATTTTGATATTGACAGAAAATATACGATGGCGTTTGGCGATGGCGGTAACGATATCCCCATGTTAAAACATGCTGCCATCGGCGTTGCCATGGAACATGCGACCGAAGCTGTAAAAGGAGCATCGGATTATGTGACCGGTTCAGTTGACGAAGATGGTATTATCCATGCTTTGAAGCATTTCAATGTGCTTTAAACGAGTGGATTGTTTTGCATACGTCTTAACAATATCCATTTTACACATATTCCTATCATACAGGGGGTACAAATTGAGGCGCTAAATGACTACTTTTCTATCTGCTCTTTTTATACATAAAATTTCTTCATCTTCCCGACAGTTTCCTCTATCTCATCACGAAACCAATCCGGCGAGAGGACTTCTATACTGTCGCCATGCGATAAAACCTCCTGCCTGAAATCGAATGTCGGCGAGAGAAAATAACTGAAAACAGAATCATTTTCATCAATTTCCGTTTCTTCCTGCGAATGATGCAATGGTAAAGTTTGCAAGTATTTACGTTGTTTGCCGAACACTTTCAGTTGAACAACACAGGGTTCAATTTCTGTTTCGACA
>Ga0082212_10002289_pt1 | contig 28085 bp, 30 predicted proteins | sample TergutNt197P3_FD_71548 | JGI IMG/M metagenome (GOLD analysis project Ga0082212, IMG submission 71548) | Neocapritermes taracua P3 segment gut microbial communities from Petit-Saut dam, French Guiana - Nt197 P3 | ecosystem: Host-associated > Arthropoda: Insects > Digestive system > Gut ...
TAGTGCTTTAAGTGTATGCCGAGCGTAATCGCTTATAGGTTCAGTTTTTCCGATAGATTCATCTTTTAATAAATTCTCCAAGAGCGAAACAACAGACGGACAGCCAATATTATTCTCTTGCCAAGTCATCAGTTTCAAGAAATCGCCGGAGCGAAGTCGGGTTTTATCGAAAGAATTATATTCACGCTGAACCTTTCTATGCAATTCACCGAAATCATCTGTCGGTACAAGATAAATAAGAACGCAAGGCTTATCGTTATATTTTGAAATAATCCCGTTATATTCTTTATTTAATTGGTTTTCCATTGTAGAGCCGGAATACAACTTGTTTTCAACGGCAATTTTCCAGTTATCAATGGATATAAGTATATCAATAAAAGCCGTGGTGACATTTTCTTCAAGTTCCATTCCAAAGTCGCTCACAGCTTCACCGCGCAGCCTATTGCGTAGGTTGTCGGCTGTCTTGGTAAGTTTACCGCAGTCGTTGGAGATTGACGCGATAAATCTACTGAGCAATTCATGCCCTAACCCATGCTCCATTTGCGGATGCAAAAGCCACGCCAATATGGATGACATTTGTTCCTCATACATCGGTTTTTTGCCGGACGCAAGCACTTTGAAAATGTTCATGGCTCACCTCGAAATATTCTTTTTTCCATTATAACACAAAAAGAAAAATCGTTCCACTATAAATAAATCTGCACATAATCCTTGATAATCTGCATATTATATGCTATACTATATGCAGATAAAGCAAGGAGATGTGCATATGAAACATTTCGACTATTCATTTCTTGAACATGGTTTGCTTCCTGCCGGATTGGTGAATATGGTCGGCGCGATAGCAGAACTGCGGGAGCGTGAAAACTCATTAAAAGACAACTACCCCGATGTTTTCACTCGATTGGAGAGTATCGCAAAGGTGCAGAGCGTCAAGGGGTCTAACGAGATTGAGGGCATTGTCACCAGTGAACATCGTGTTAACGAGATTGTCAATCAAAACTCCGCGCCGCTGAATCATAATGAAATGGAAATTGCCGGGTATCGTGACGCTCTCACGCTTATTCATGAAAACTTCGCGGTGCTTGACGCGCGGGAGCGCGACATACTCCGGCTGCATGAGATTATGCTGTCTTACGCGCCTGTTGGCGGCGGACGCTACAAAGACAGTGACAACGTGATTATGGAAGTTGGCGCGAGCGGAGAGCGGCGTGTTCGCTTTACGCCAACACCCGCCCTTGAAACCGCCGAAACTATGGAGCAGTTAATACTCGCGTATATGGAAGCGCGTGACAATTACGCTATAAACCGATTGTTGCTGATACCATGTTTTGTGCTTGATTTTCTCTGTATTCATCCGTTCGCGGACGGAAACGGAAGAATATCGCGTCTGCTTTCGTTACTGTTGTTATATAAAAACGGTTTTGATGCGGGACGGTACATTTCATTTGAAGAACAAATTAACCGCAACAAAACATCCTACTACCGGACATTAAAAGACAGTTCGGAAAATTGGCACGAAAATCAAAACAGCTATTTCCCATTCATCACAAACTTCATGTCAACATTGCTGCATTGTTATAAGGAACTTGATAAACGGTTTGCGGTAATTAACAGCGCGAAAATCACCAAACGCAAGCGTATTGAAGCAACTGTATTAAACAGTCTGCTGCCAATTAGTAAAAGCGAGATTTGCTACATCTTGCCGGACGTTAGTCCGACGACTGTCGAAGCGGTAATCTCGTCAATGGTGAAAAGCGGCGTGGTTAAGAAGGTCGGCACGGCAAGGAATACTAAGTATTTGAAACGGCAATAGGAATGAAGTTTGAAAGTCACGCTCCAAAAAAGTATTAGCGCGCTTGAGGTTATTATAACCGCAAGCGCGCTAAATTTCCATATCGCGTTAGGTGATAAAAATTCAACCGTGGGGCGAAATTAGGGATGCTCTAACAGAGGTACATATCCCGTTTTTTCAACAAGACTTTGACCCTGCGGAGAGAGTATCCAATCAATAAGTTTTTCTGTGTTCATCATCCGTTCAGCGTCTTCTTCCGTTTCCGTTTCACGCACTATTGTGATTGCATAAAAATCATTAGCAAATGGATATGTGTCGTTAGCAATATTTTCAGATGTCGGCTCAATGCCATTTATTGAAAGAAATTTTACTTTATCTTCCGCAATCATATCCCTTATGTAGTAGAGAAATGAATAGCCGAGGGAGTTTCTGTAGTTTTTGTAAGCCACGGCATTATACATACCTTTCATTTCGTCATATATAAATTCTTCCGGCGGATTGATAATCGGAATGTCACCCATGATTTCTTTAAGCATAACTTGGCTGCCTGAAGTGTTGGGTCGCTGATAGACTATTATCTCTCTATTGCCTCTGCCGACTTGCCGCCAGTTGGTTGCCTGACCGGAATAAATGTCTTTAATGCTATCAACTGATAGGTCGAAGGCAGGATTCCGTCTGTTTACAAAGAAAATAAACGCTTCTTTTCCGATTGGCGTAAGTTTTAATTCCAATCCGAGTTCCCGCGCCTGTTCATGTTGCTCCTCCGATACCCCCATTAAAAATATGAGGTCTGAATTGTTTTCAATCAGATTGTCAAACGCCTGAGCTGTACGTGAGCAAAGGACAAGATGTTCTTTGCGTTCCAAATAAGCGTTGTACTCGGCTTCGGCATATGTTGCGCGGGCAAAGGCGGCATAGAGCGGGTACAATGCCGTTGCGCCGTCAAGGCGCGGCAGGTTACCTTGTAGTTTGAGAGCGGATGGTTCGTCAAGATTTTTTGCAAGTGTATTTTTACGGAACGGTTCATATAAGTATAAATTGATTTCTTCCGATGTCCCTTGAATTTCGAGGATGCTTTTTTCATAGGAGTTATATCCCACGACTGAAATAAACGCTATAACAAGAGGAGTTACCAAACAGAACGCGATTATTTTTCGCACTTTGACGCTGAACAAGTCCCAAATATAAAAAATACATATTCCAAATAACGCTAAAAAGATAGCAACTGTCAGCCATCCCCCCACATCGTCAAAGTATATCCACGCACGTTGCGGCGGTATTAAATTTATTGAAACAATAACAGCAGCAAAAAATGAAATGCAGGCAAATATAATGCTTATACCAATACGCGCCGCAATTTTGTTTTTCCTAAAACATAAATATACGATAAACGCAAAGATTGCCAATGCAAGGTGTATAGGCCATAGCACAAAACTCAATAAATCTTCAAAGAACGATTTGTTGTATGTTCCGACAAATGCTGTAACAACAATCAGAACCACCATTGCACCCGACAAACAAAGCACGGATACCCACAATTCTTTATCATCGAACGGTTTCCAGATTATAAGTAAACATATTGCAAGTATTCCAATGCTAATTACAAACGGAATCCACTTCCAGACAATAGTAGTGTTCCCCCAATAGTTCATGCGTTCATATGCGTCAGTATAAAAGAGTTCAAAGTTAAGAAGTAAGAACGCAAAGCACTCAATGCTTTTGCCGACACGCGCCAATTTTATATCTTTTCTAAAGCCTAAAATCAACCCCGCAACTATTAAAACCATATAAAATATAATCAAAATTTCATCCCCCCACGCACACTATAACACAGAAAGGAAAATTTTTCTACTATAAATGAGAAGGTCGGGCATGGAAGCCCAACCCTACAAATACCGCTATGTAGGGGCGGCAATTAACCGCCCTTATCATTACTATCCGAACGCGCGGCTTAGAAGCCCCTTTTTCGATTGCTCCTGATACTCAACGGCGTTGTAGACTAAAATCGCCGCCTGTTCGCGTGTGATAGTCTCTCCCAGTCGTATCGACCCATCGGGATACGCATTCATTATCCCGACCGCGTCAAGGTTCGAGACTGCCTGTGCCGCCCAAGCGGGCATTTCGCCCGTATCGGCAAACACCGGCATAACGCCCGCGTTTTCAATGCTGCCCGCGTTGTTAATCAGCACCGCCGCCTCGGCGCGTGTAATATCGCGCATTGCCATCAACGCTTTGCGTCCATCGGCGGTATTCTCACCGTTGACAATGCCGTTTTTGAGCGCGAGCGTGGCATAGGGACGCATCCACTCGGGTATTTCGGCATCATCGGCAAAGCCTGTGCGCGAAGTGCTGCCCGATGGGTCAAGTCCTAGGGCGGTCATCAGCATTACCATGAACTCGCCGCGTGACATCTCGGCATTGGGATTAAAATAATGACTGTCGCCCAGTTTCTCTCCGACATAAACTCCCTTCCCCGCCAGTTTTAGCGCGTGATACAGCGCGGGACTGTCGTTCATATCGGCATAAGTTAATTTTGTGGGAGATTTTTCGATTCTTATTGAAATCTTCGCCTCGTTAGACACATTGCCGTAAGCGTCCGTGGCGATATAGGTCATGGAGTCTTTTCCGGTTTTCTTCTCATAGGGTTTGTACTTAAACGTGCCGTCGCCCAACACTTCAACCTCACCGCGTTTGGGTTTGCCGACTATTTTATAGGTCAGCGGGTCGTTGTCGGGGTCGCTGCCCCTGAATCCCGCAGTGATAGCGACATTCTTACACGTTTTGATGTCAAATTCTTCGGCAATGGGCGGGCGGTTCTCCTTGCCCAGAAGATTGATTGCAACCGTTACGTTTTCAAACGGCAAATCCTCCTCGTACACAGGCATTATATTGAAATGTGTGCCTGCGGCCTTAACGGTGGACGGTACAAAGCGGATTGAGTCGATTGCCGCCGCCGGAACTGCCTCTCCGGCAAGCAAATCGCGCGTTCCGAATTTCAGTGTGCCGCAGCTGCTGTCCGGCAGTGTCGCGATGACGATTCCCATAAGCGTATAATCTGTTTGGAAATCGCCGAGAGTGAACTGTATCTCACCGTTTGACGGCGAGGTTTTGGAAAACGCCTGCATGACGGGTTGGTAATCGTAATCCTCCGCCGCAAGTCCCGTCAACATTGCGGAGGTCAACAGCAGTATAGCGCAAAGTAGTGATAGTTGCTTCTTCATTATAGTTCCTCCTTATGGTTTTGCGGTTAGTTTCTACCGTTGGGAGAAAAATATTCCTTTTTTGCATGAAAATTTTTACAATAGTCATTTACAGATATTTCCGCTATAATAATAACGGCGGGCATACGATATATAATGTACCCGCAAATATTACACGGTATGGAGACGATTATGGTTTTTAATGTTCATATACGCATGGCGAAAGCGGCTGCAAATGAAATGCGGTCGGCGAATCTAAGAGTAGGACGCAAATCATTTATATTCGGGAACGTGTTTCCTGATTTGCTCATCCCGCACATACCCAAACACAGAAAATTGAACTCGCACAGATTTTTTGACCGCACACACAATAAGATTATGAACCGCCGCCGAAAGAACTCAATGAAAATACATATGTGGGATTCATTCCTTTTGGGGATGCTTGCCCACTATGCCGCCGACTATTCCTGCGCGGCGCATAAGAGAGACTGGATTGGCAGTCACCGCGCCCATATCAGGCACGAGAAGGAACTATCACGCCATCTGAAAGCAAATCCGGCATTGCTAACAGATAACAGTGATACCCCGAAGCAAAAGAACCCTTGCCGCGCCTGCCAGTTGGGACTAAACAGCACTGTTACCGCTTCCGAAGAGATTGTAGACGCTATGAATGCGGTCAGGCTTGTCTGCGCCGTGGCATAATTTACAAGAAATAACACACACTATCCGAAAAGGAAGGTGTGTGTTTTTATGCCTAAAACTATTCAGGCAATATTTGACAGTATGGACTCCGCCGATAACGCGGTCGCGGGTTTAAGACGGCAGGGCATCAGCATAATGGCATATAGGTGTGAACGCTTGGAACGCGGCGAACGCGGAGGGTTAGGTATTATACCTGCCGCCGGGGGCGCGCCCGGTCCGATGATGATGGCGGGCGGTGCATTAAATATGGGAATCGCAGCCGCCCCGTTCGGCGTTGCGGTTTATGCAGGAGGAGGAGAAGATGTGCCGCGTGACGCGGTGAGCGATGAGGTTGTAATAAGCATTGCCGTTGACGACACACAGTCGGATACGGCGGAATCGGCGTTGATTTCCATGGGCGGCAGGTCTGTCAGTGTTTCGTAGGGGCGGTCATTGCCGCCCCTTTATGTATCATACTCAAACGATTTTGGATATACTTCAAGCCCAAGCGCACGTCCAAATGCCATAGCCCATTTCACAAATCCATAAGATACTGATGTAATGATATTTCCATCCTTAATATAACCTTCAGTAATGGGTTTTTCTATGTTATCATCCCAGCCTACCATAAACGCTATATCTTCTTGTGTGAAACCCTCTTCAAGGAGATCCTTTCTGTTCACACCAACCATAAATCTTTTACCTTTCAACATTCCCGCTTTGAGCAGGAGAACAGGTGCTATGGAAATCGCTCCGATTATAATGTCGTCTTTGTTAAATCTCTTTACAAAGGATATGATATCGTCATCCTCTGCCGCTTCTCTTAGGTCTGAACTGCCGGTTAGCAACAAGGCATCGTATTCCTCTATATCCAACTCATAAATCGTTTTTTCCGCAACAACAACAAGTCTCTCCTCACTGCAAACGGGTGTCAGCGTTTTCGCGAATACAGTGATTTGCTTTTCAGCCATAGCCAGCATTTCAAGTGCTACGCTAAACTCAAAATTGCAAAACTTGTCGTAAATCAGCACAGCAACCTTTTTCACCCTTTCAACCCCTCGCATATATAAAAGAAACAATTTTATCAAGTAATTTTCGTATAAAGCGTGTAATTGCCGAGCCTGCCTTCAGTCTCTTTGCCAAAGGCGGACTTATCGCGTAATAAGCGCGGACAAAGGCGCGTCCGAGCGCGGATTTCATAAGCACATCATCGCGGAAACGCCTTAAAACCATGACTTCGGGCTTGTCGTAACCGCCGTATACGGCGGTCGCTATATAGCACGCCCCGGCGGCTTTTTTTCGCAGCCAACGGGATTTTTTATTTGATTCAAAGCTCACGTTTATGGGCGGCACTTGATAATACTCGCTCGACTTGTATCCGGTGTTCATGGAGTTCGGGTCTTCGACCAACGGCGTGCAAACGGTATCGTAACAACGCTGAAAAATAGTTTGTATTTCTTCGGGCTGTGTGCGGGCGGCACAGAAGAACACCTTGTTCGCTTTTCGGATTATCATCTTATCCTGCCATAATCCGAGCAGAACGAAGCTAGCCTTGTGAAAAGAGTTCAGCTCGCCGTTGATTTCGTTATCCATGGCGCAGTTTCTGAAAACACGAAACTCCAACCATCCCAACACACCGCTTTCGGGGTTCATGATGGAGTGCTTGTAATGCCACAGTTCATATTCGGGCAAGGGATTCCCGATAATAGAAAGCACATCCAGATACAGCAGATTCGTTTTGTTCGTTTGGAAACGGAAATAATATTTATCGGTCATGTACTTTATGCCCACACCCGCGGGATAGCCTATACGCGATACCAGAGACGTGATACCCACTGTTTCAAACGTTCCGCTCAGAATAGTGAACGAGCGTTCTATGACTGTCTCGAGGTTATCAATCCCCTCTTTGAAAATCTCATAAATATTATCGGCGTGTTTTTTCGCCGCTTCTTTATATTGCTCGCACTCTTCGGGAGAGGCAATACCGAGGGCTTTCTCGAGATTATAGTTACCGAGAACTTCGCTGCGTATTGAATCCGCGCCCGTGCGGAAAGGGAAACACGAGAAACACTGCAAGAGTTTTTCCTCTACATTAAAATTGCGTTCGTCTACCATGAATAAACCCCAATACGCCGCGTGTTCGTCCGGGCTTATATCATTTATTATCATTTTATATATATCGGCGGCTTTGTGGTAATCACGCGCGTCAAGTGCTTTTTTTGCTTCCGCGTAATACCTTGGCAGAGAATCCTCATCGTCTTCAGGCGGCGTATTTGTATCTATGGGTTCAACATTAAAAAACGGCGCGTCAAAATCCGCGCCGACTTCAACCGTACTCTCTTTGTCATCGGTGCGGCCGGGAAAAAGCATTGCAAATTTCAGCACCGCTTCTTCCGCATCGATTTTAGAGCCGCAAGCGGAACAGAAGCTCTGATCCTTGGCTATATCCAGCTTAATCTCAGCGTCGCAGTGAGTGCATATGGCATTTTTATAGTTGCTGTCCAAATCGCAAACACCTCTATGTTTCCTCGCTGAAATCATTATACACTACATATTGTTATTATGCAACTGTTTTTTCTACAAGTTATTTGCCGGGCTTATCAATGGAATCCTCAATCACATTTGAGATTAATCGACTAAAATCAACGGCATCTTGGGATGTGATGACGGGTTCGCCTGTACGTTTTTCAACAGCGGCACGGGCTTCGCCCGCGGCTTCACCGCCGGCACGGGCAACAGCCTTGTTTTGAGCAAAAGTTTTTGGGAGTTCTTTTCTTGAAATTGCCGTTGTTGTGGCCTCGGCTAACATATTAAGCACCAATTCAAGAGTAGACATATTATCGCGGAGGTTTTCTTTTTTTAAGCCTTTGAGGGTTTTATACTGCCGCGTAGTCATACCCGACCACGCTTTGGATATTTCATCGGTAAGTATAGCATATTCAACGCCTTTTTGAACGCCGCGATTATCCCATTCGTCCGTCAATTCCTTGCGTACTTGAATTGCCTGTAAACGTTGATTAATCCATTCGCGGGAATATCCCTTTTTGAGATATGTTTCGAGAGCGCGTTCAATCGTCAATTCAGGGTCAATGGTTTCGTTAATCCGCTCACTTCCGATATGCGCTAACCACATCTTGAACGGTTCGGCTTTTGGCGATGGTATGGACTGGATTATACGCAAAAGCTGTTCAGCGTTGGCAACATCGGTATTGTAACGTTTGCCGTCTGCGGCTTTCATTTTCAGTTGTTGACAATTTGTCAACAACTCAGAACCTTCCTCTATAATACGCTGTTTTAACTTGCCCCAATACAATGTCGCGCCGCGCTGTGTTGGTTGTTCTGACAGTACGCCGACCACATCGACTATGGAAAACAACCATTCCTCGTTTTCAGCGTCCCATGCAGTGCGTATGCGTTTATCCTCGAAGAGCTGAATTTTACTATCGTCCACTTAAATTTACCCCCAAACTGAAAATCATCAATGCCATTATACCTTAAAATTTTTTCGTATTCAATAAAAATCGGCAAAGGCGCAAAGAACGCTGTTTTTTCAATATTGACACTTAGAATTAAGAGGGATATAATTACAGACATTATATGATGAAACGGCAGGTTAATATGGATTATTTTATTGAAATGGAAAAACGCATACCCAAGGGACGCACAAGAACACGTTTCGCGCCCAGTCCCACGGGCTATATGCACGTTGGGGGCTTGCGTACCGCGCTGTACGCGTACCTCATCGCAAAAATGGACGGAGGGCAGTTCATTCTGCGTATCGAAGACACCGACCAAGGGCGTTATGTCGAGGGCGCGACAGAGATAATATATAAGACTTTGCTTGACGCGGGGCTTGTTTACGATGAAGGTCCGGACAAGGGCGGGTCGGTCGGCCCGTATACACAATCCGAGCGGCGTGAGATTTATCACAAGTATGCCGAACGGCTTATCGAGTTGGGCGGCGCGTATATCAGAGACGATGAACCGGGCGTTGTCCGCCAGAAGATTCCGGCTGACGGCTCGACCTCATTCACGGATACGCTTTTCGGTGAGGTTACCATCAGCAATTCAGAGCTTGACGAGGGCGTTTTAATAAAATCTGACGGAATGCCGACCTATAATTTTGCGAATGTCATTGATGACCACCTAATGGGTATCACACATATCGTGCGTGGGACGGAATATCTGACAAGTACGCCCAAGTATAATCTTTTGTATGAGGCTTTCGGATGGGATATTCCGATTTATATCCATGTCTCCCCCGTTATGAAAAACGCGGCGCAGAAACTGTCGAAACGCAACGGAGACCCAACTTATGAGGATTTGCTTGATATGGGGTATCTAAAGGAGGCGGTTCTCAATTATGTCGCGCTGCTCGGATGGAGTCCGGGCGGCGAGCGGGAGATATTCTCTTTGAAAGAACTGGAGGAGACATTTAATGTGAGCGGGCTGTCGAAGTCCCCCGCTATTTTTGACATGGAGAAGCTGACATGGCTCAACGGAGAGTATATCCGCGCCCTATCATCTGATAGGTTTTATGAATTAGCTCTGCCGTATATCAAGCGATATATAAAACGGGAGGTCGATTCGCGCGAGGTCGCGCTGATGGTGCAGAGCCGCTGCGGGCGGCTGACGGATATTCGGGAACTGACGGATTTTATTGACAAACTGCCCGAGTACAGTAAGGAACTGTTCATTCATAAGAAAATGAAAACCGATGTTGAATCATCTATCGGCACGTTGAGACATATATATGACGCGCTGTCCGCGCTTGACGAGTGGACAGCGGAGAGCGTGCATACTTCAATGACCGCGCTTGTCGCGGAGTTGGGTTTGAAAAACGGGCAGGTGCTTTTTCCGTTGCGTGTCGCGGTATCGGGCAAGGAGAGTACGCCCGCCGGAGGCACGGAACTGTGCGCGCTATTGGGAAAAGAGGAGAGCTTGAAGCGAATTGCGAAAGCGGTTGGATTGTAAGAGATGAAATCATTATTTCCTGAGATTTCGGGGCAAGATATAAACAACATCAGTATTCTCGCGTTGGCACAGGTGGGCGATGCGGTATACGAGCTGATGACACGCACTATGCTGTGTCTTTCGCAGCCGACCGCGAAAAAACTGCACAAAGCGCGTGTCGCTTTAGTTAACGCCGCCGCGCAAAGCCGCGCGGCAAGTGTTCTCATGCCGTTGTTCAGCCCGGAAGAAGCGGCGGTTTTCAGACGCGGTCGCAACGCTGAACCCGGAAACATCCCCTCCGCTTCAACACGCGAGGAATACATGGCCGCCACAGGCTTGGAAGCCGTGTGGGGGTATCTATACTTATCCGGTCAGACGGAACGGTTATCGGAATTGTTCGAGGTGCTGCATGAAAAAAGCTCTTAACAGTTTAATATCTATATTCATTATCGCCGTGGGCGCGGCACTGTTCGCTTTTGCGGTCGCGGCTTTTATCCGCCCGATAAACGCGCCTATTGGCGGCGTTTCGGGTATCGCTCAAATGATAAGCCATATCTTTGGCTGGCCCATGGGATTGCTGATAATCATTTTGAATATCCCGCTGTTTTTAATCAGCTTCCGCGAGTTGGGTTCGCGTTTTATCGCCGGGTCGCTGTACGGTATGGTGCTGTCATCGGTATTGATAGACTTATTAGACGACAGGATACCGCCGCTGACCGACAATCCCCTGCTCTCCGCGCTTTACGGCGGCGTTCTGTGCGGGACGGGGTTGGCTCTCGTCTACTGGCACGGCGCGACGACAGGCGGCACGGATATTGTTATAAAGCTCATGCGAAGGCGTATGGAGCATATGTCGTTCGGGCGCATAAACCTCATTCTGAATGTTGTTATCATACTGGTCGCGGCGGTGGTGTTCAGAAGCATTGAGTCCGCGCTGTTTGCCATGGTGGTGCAATATGTGTCGTCATCGGTGATGGACGCTATTTTGCACGGTGTCGATAACGCGAGTATGGCGTTGATTATCACATCCGACCCGCAGAAGATGTCGGAGGTTATAAACAACGAGATGAAACGTGGGGTTACGGGTCTTATGGGCAGAGGTATGTACACAAACGATGACAAGACGGTGCTTATGGCTGCCATACGCCGCCACGAACTTGGGGCTTTGAAGCGCATTGTACGCGAACAGGACAGTTCATCGTTCGTGATTATGCTGAACGCCAATGAGGTGTTGGGCAAAGGATTCAAGCATATGGGATGATTATAACAGATAATGGCACACCCTCTCGGGTGTGCCATTATCTGTTATCTTGCCGTGTTGTCGTTATTCTTCATATCGCCGCGGTTGTTGTTCGCGCTTGGATTGCCGTTGTTATTGTTTGAATTTTGGGGTTTCTTCTTGTCTTTGGCCACAACTCTCACCTCGCTCTCATATGTTGAGTATATTTTAGGCAATATTGGAAGTGTTTATACATAAACGAGAAAATTAACTGTTTCTCAGTATTCTGGTTGCGTTAAGGACGGCAATCAGTGACGCGCCGACATCGGCAAACACGGCTTCCCACATCGTAGCTATTCCCAACGCCCCGAGCAGAAGAACGACCGCCTTTATCCCCAGAGCAAGGATTATATTCTGCCGTACAATACGTTTTGTAAAACGGGCTATATCTATTGCGGTTACAAGAGCCGATGGGTCGTCTGTCATCAGAACGATGTCGGCGGCTTCGATGGCGGCATCAGAGCCGAGCCCTCCCATAGCGATTCCTATGTCGGCACAGGCAAGCACGGGCGCATCGTTAATACCATCGCCAACAAACGCGAGTTTCCCCTGTTTATCTTCGTTAAGTTTTTCTGCCATTCCGACTTTTTCATGCGGTAGAAGATTGCCGTATACATCATCTATTTTGAGTTCGGCGGCAACGGCTTCCGCGATTTGCCGATTATCGCCCGTCAGCATGACCGTTTTGCGAACACCTTTTGCTTTCAGCGCGGCGATTGCTCCATGACTTCCGTGTTTTATTTCATCGGAAATTTCTATACAGCCCGCAAAAACATCATCAACCGCGATATAAACCTTCGTGCCGATACTTTGCGATTCCTCGCATGGTATGTTATACATTTGCATTAGTTTATAATTCCCCGCAAGTATGGTGGTCTGACCGCCCGACCTGACGCTGATTCCATGCCCGGCTATTTCATTGTAATCCGTTAACTGTGACTTATCCGTTTCTCCGCCGAATGCGTCATTTATAGACAGAGCGATTGGGTGATTTGAGAAGGCTTCGGCTTTCGCCGCAAGCTCTAACACTTCACTCTCCGTATAGCCGCCGGACGGCTGAATATTTGTGACTTTGAACACTCCTTTTGTCAGTGTGCCTGTCTTATCGAACACAACGATGTCGAGATTGTTCAAGGCTTCTAAATAGTTGCCTCCCTTTATCAGTACACCTCTCCTTGACGCGCCGCCTATACCGCCGAAAAAACTGAGAGGGATTGACACGACAAGCGCGCACGGACAGGAAATGACTAGGAAAATCAGACCCCTATGTATCCAGTCGACCCATATGCCGCTGAAAAACAGCGGCGGTATGACGGCAATCAGTGCCGCCAATCCTACGACTGCGGGGGTGTAGTAACGCGCGAATTTAGTTATAAAGCTCTCAGTCGGAGCTTTTTTCCCGCTTGCATTTTCTACTAGGTCAATTATTTTCGACACCGTTGACTCGCCGAATGTTTTAGTGACCTCAACCGTCAGTACGCCGTTTATGTTAATGCTCCCGGACAGTACGGCATCGGATACTCTCGCTCTTCGCGGGACGGACTCCCCTGTCAGCGCGGATGTATCTATCATGGATTTGCCCTCGGCGACAATGCCGTCCAACGGAATTTTCTCGCCGGGTTTCACTGTAATAACATCGCCGATATTCACGGTCTGAGGTGAAACGCGGATTATTTCGCCGTTTTTCAGCAGATTGGCATAGTCGGGGCGTATGTCCATTAAATCGGTGATGGATTTTTTGGAGCGGCGCACCGCCAGTTCCTGAAAATATTCACCGACATTATAAAACAGCATGACCGCAACGGCTTCGGGGTATTCGCCGATGGCAAACGCCCCGATTGTGGCGACACTCATTAGAAAATTCTCATCAAATACTTGTCCGCGTGTGATATTTTTGAGGGCGCGGAGAATAATACCGCCGCCGAGTATGAGGTAGCTGACGATATATACCGCCAATGAGATTAAATAGTTCACGCCGATAATATTCAAGATTATACCCGCCGCAAACATTGCGCCGCCCGCAATCAGCTTGATTATCTCATAATTGCCGCCGCTTTCACAAGTGTCGGACGTACACCCGCAGCCTGTTTCCGTTCTTGTCATAGTATGTATCCTCCTTATAATAGTTGTTCAGTTATTCAACCGTGTTGGGGTGAAATACCCTTTGTGGGGCGCGGCATCCTTGACGCGCCGTTATTCGTGTATGTGTTCAAAGCCTTTTTCAAAGATGTCTTTGATGTGGTCGTCCGCCAGTGAGTAGTACACGACCTTGCCTTGCTTGTAATATTTTACAAGGTTAGACAGGCGCAGGGATTTGAGTTGGTGCGATATAGCCGATTTTGTCATACCTAAAAGCACGGCAAGGTCGCACACGCACATCTCCTCGCAGGATAGAGCCCACAGTATGCGGACGCGGGTGTTGTCGGCAAACATTTTATATAAGTTTGCCAAGTCATAGAAATCCTTACTGTCCGGCATTGCGGCGCGTACACGGCTGACCGTTTCTTCGTGAATCATGTCACAGTCGCACATTGATTGGCGGTTCATATGTATATCTCCATATAATTGAGTAATTGTTCAACTGTTATCAGTATATTCCGTATTTTTATTTTTGTCAACAGTTTTTTTGAAAATTATATAATATTAGCGTGCGGTAAACATAAAAAAACGGTGCGGCATGGAAGCCGCACCCTATAAATCCGATTGCCATCGTCCCCTACCGTTCGTCAACAGTCACACCGCCCGATGAGGCGTGAGTGGAAACCAAATGTTTTAAGTCACGCGGAACTTCTGTCCTAATGCCGCCCGAGGTTGTTCTGAGTTCCACATTCCCTGTCGGATTTAAGAAAGCTATGTTTATACCTCCGGATGAACATTTGACATAACCCTGTCCAATCAGTTCCGTAATTCTCACTCCGCCGGAGCTGGAGCTTATATTAAAGTTACCCGCGTCCAGTGTTTCCGCTTTCAGCGAGCCGGAGGTGGTTCTCATGTTTACATCGTCCGCTTTAACAGTATTGCCGAATGTAATGCCGCCGGAGCTGCAATCGGCTTCCACGGTTCGAGCCTCAATGTAATCGGTTCTAATACCGCCGGAGGTGGATTTTATATAAACGCTGTCGGCTATAACAGAATCATTGAGCCTTATACCGCCTGAGGATACCCTTATGTCAACCTTGTTTCCGGTGAGCTTACGCTCAACGGTTATGCCGCCGGATGTACATTTAATGCTGATGTCGCCCCACTCGAAGGTGTCCTGTATCTTGAGGCCGCCCGATGAAGTGTCGATGTCAACATCGCCTATCCAATCTGAGGGTACGTCAATCTCAATGCGCTCATCGACAGTCCAACCGAAGAACACTATCCGGCTTCTGACTTCACTTCTCGCGTCAACGGTTACATAGTCGCCGTTCTTTCTTAGGTCGAAGTAATCTCTGTCACTCAAATTATTCGGTCCGTACTGGCGCACGGTCAGCGTGTTGCTGTTAACGCTGCGTACATATATCGCGTGTGAACGCGCACTCAATTCAAGTTTTCTTACGCCGTCCATAGAAACGCTGTCTTCTTTAACCAACTCTGACGTACCGCCGAACTCGAAAAAACTCACACTACTCCTCCCTCTATTGAAAAAACCGAAGCTGTTTCCTCTCATGCCTGAAACCATTACCGTCACAAGCAAACCGACCATTAAGATAGAAATCAGAATGCAAATACCCGCGATTATCTTTCTCATTCCTCTTCCCTCCATATATCAATCAACTTAATTACTTGCTGTACAAGTGCCGCGATTATGAATATTATCCACGACCAGTGCCACGCTAAGGTCGCAAAACTGAACCATAGGTAAAATATTGCGGCGGTTAACCATATTGTTGAATTAACCAGTTTTTTATACCCTTTGGGGTCTTTGAGCAAGAATCTGAGCATATTTTGAACCAACGCGCCGACAATGAAAATTAACCATGTGGGATGCCAGATATTTGTTGTCAAACCAATCAGCAAGTACAACGCGATTACAGTAATCCACAGAGTTGATGATATTGCACTCCAGAGCCTTGCGTTACGGTCGTTACCGCTTACCTTTTCTTTGTATTCTTCCACGAATGTATCGTCTCCTTTAACATATTTTTTGGGTCCCAACGAGAAACTCAGCACCAGAAGCCCCACACCGACCGCCAATACCGATAAAAATGAGATGGGAATTATAAATGTCAGCCATGTACCGCTAAACAACGCGTCTAATACGATTAGCGGAACTATTGAGAAAATAAGAACCATTATCGCGACAGCTCTTAATACACTGCTAGTGTGACGCTTTGAGCTGACAGCTTCCGTGTTGTATACCGGAGTTTCGCCCAACAGCGAGCGTATGTCGCCTATGCCCGATATAACGCTTGTATACGCCTCGTCCTCACTTTTGCCGCTGTTGAGCATATCTTCGTATTTCGCCTGTAAGTTAGCCAGCAGTTCTTCTTTAACATCAGCCGCCTGTCTTGTATGCGGTGTACCGAGAAACAATTTTTCAACATATTCCTTTATGCGATCGTTCATTGTCCTTCTCCCTCCTCGTACTTAATAAGGATATCAATCAATTTTTTCGCGTCCTGCCATTCGGCGGAGCTGTCATTGAGCTGTTTTCTGCCTTTTTCGGTTATTCGGTAATACCGCCGCCTCGCGCCTGTCGCTTCATCGCCCCAGAATGACGTGATACATCCGGTTTCCTCCAATCTTCGGAACGCGCCGTAAAGCGTCGCCTCCTTTAGCTCAAACACACCGTTGCTCTTGTCATAGATGGATTTGTTGACCTCGTATCCGTAGCTTTCGCTGCCGTATAAATGCGCTAGGATTATGGTATCCGTATGCCCCCTAATCAAATCTGATGCTATAGCCAATGTATCTCACCTCGCTATTTATTTTCCCTAGGTGAGTATATGCTAACACAATATACCTCGCCTGTCAAGGTATCTCATCTAGACAATTTGTGTAGGGGCGGCCTTTAGTCCGCCCGTGAGTACACATCGCCCGCGGACGACCAAAGGTCGCCCCTACAATACGGATGTATTTCCAAAACGGCGGGCGGCCAATGACCGCCCCTACAAACATATTGACATACAAACGAAAATATATTAAAATTCCATATATAGGGGGCGATTGAATGAAATATACAATGGAATCCAATCTCGGGGACTTAATGCGCCATCCGGTCGCGCGTGATTTATTTGATAAGGCGTGCGCCGGAGTGAACACGGGGCTTGTATTAAATCCAATGACAAGTTTTATGCGTATAGCTGCCGTTGACGCGCTGCTTGACAGCCTTGGCAGAGGTAAAATCATGCAGGCTATACTTGATATAGTTAATTCCGCCGGGGATGTCACTATCCCCGACTGCGACCCGCCTATCGCGTGGTGGCGCGATGCCGTAATATATCAGATATATCCCCTCAGCTTCAAAGGCACGGACGGCGGTATCGGGGATTTGAACGGGATAATATCACGTTTAGACTATTTGAAAGATTTAGGCGTTGACGCTGTTTGGATGAGTCCTGTTTTCGACTCTCCGCAGGAGGACAATGGTTATGATGTACGCGATTACCGCGCCATTGACAGTCAGTACGGCTCAATGCAAGACATGGAAACGCTTATCGCGGAGGCGCATAAACGCGGAATTAAAGTTATTCTCGATTTGGTGTTCAATCATACATCGAGCGAACACGAATGGTTCAAGTCATCGGCGAGCGACCCCGATTCACCTTATAGATACTACTATATATGGCGCGAGGGTTCTCCCGACAGTCCGCCGAACAACTGGACTTCTATATTCGGCGGTTCGGCGTGGGAGTATGACAATCGGCGCGGGGCGTGGTACTTGCACCTGTTCGCAAAGGGTCAGCCGGATTTGAACTGGGAAAATCCGAAAGTACGCGAGGAACTGTATGATATTACAAGGTTCTGGCGCGAAAAGGGAGCTGACGGGTTCAGGCTTGATGTTATCAGCTTCGTTTCAAAGTTTACGGAGCTTAAAGACGGAAACGCGGATATTGCAAAAATCGCGGGATGGATGGGTTTCGAGCATTATTTCCACGGTCCTAGACTGCATGAGTTCATGAAAGAGTTCCGCGAAAATGGCTTGGGCGGCGCGTATGCCGTGGGTGAAACTCCCGGACTGGGACGCGGCGTAAATCATCTTATTTCCGCCCCCGGTCGCAATGAACTGAGCCAGATTTTCTGTTTTGACGCGATAGATAACCCCGGCAAGAGCAAACTCGACGATTATGAATATAATCTCTATTACGCGCGTGAGATGATGCTGTCATGGATGAAGGATACGGGCATTTGGTATACGCTTTTTTGGGAAAACCACGACAACCCACGCATGATTTCTAAAGTGACTTCAAACACGAAACTCCACAAGCCGCTTGCGAAGCTCCTAAATCTATGGATTTTGACCCTGCGCGGCACACCGTATATATATCAGGGGCAGGAGTTGGGAACGCCCAACACGGTCTTTAACTCATATGACGACATAATGGATATTGAGGCGAAGAACACATATAAGGTAAAGTTGGAGGAAACCGGCGACCATGCCGCCGCGCTTGCGGCAGTGCAATGCTCATCGCGCGATCACGCCAGAATGCCGATTGACTGGAACGAGGCGGAGGCGCAAGCCGCCGACCCATACTCCGTGCTGAATTTTACAAAGAACGCCATAGAGCTTCGCAGACGCTACGCGGCATTGAGATTAGGACACTTTGAGTATCAAAATGAACTGATGCGAAAGGATATATTCTGTTTTTACCGCTATCTGGACAAACAGCGCGTCTATATCGAGATGAACATCACCGCGAACTCTGTCAGAGCACCTATCGGACCGAAAAGCGCGAAGTTCCTGTTGGGTAATTACGATGGTATCGGCGATGTCATGAAGCCGTATGAGTGCAGAGTGTGGGAGATTTAAGCAAGGCTTGACAATCACCAAACCACAATATATAATGTGTGAGAAAATACGTTATACAATAGAAAAGAGAGGTTGCCGCAATGGTATCAGCCAGCGATTTTAGAAACGGAGTTACTTTTGAGATGGACGGGCAGGTCTATCAGGTCGTTGAGTTTCAGCACGTAAAGCCGGGGAAAGGCGCGGCGTTTGTGCGCGTCAAGATGAAAAATGTCATCAACGGCGGTGTCACCGAACGCACGTTCAATCCCTCGGATAAATTCGAGAACGCGTACATCGAACGCCGCGATATGGAATATCTTTACAGCGACGGCGATCTTTATTATTTCATGGACAATGAGACATACGAACAGACCCCTATCGATAAGGCTCTGCTCTCCGATGCGTTCCGTTTTGTCAAGGAGAACATGACCTGCAAAGTCTTGTCTTACAAAGGCAGTGTGTTCGGGCTTGAACCGCCTACATTTGTCGATATGGAAGTGACGGAGACCGAGCCGGGCGTGCGCGGTGATACCGCGACAAATGTATTGAAGCCTGCTACATTGGATACCGGGGCTGTTGTAAGAGTGCCGCTGTTCATAAATACCGGGGACTTTATAAGAGTTGATACGCGTACCGGCGAGTATCTTGAAAGGGCTAAAGGTTAAAGCTGAAATGGCAAAAACAAATTATAAACGGCAGATAGGTTTTATCAGAGGACTGCTGAACGGCTTGTCTTACGAGGCAAATTCGCCCGAGTCAAAGCTGCTTTTGGCGATTATAGATATGCTTGAGGCATTATCTAATGAAATTGACCAGATAAAGTTTGATATTGACGATTTAGGCGATGATTTGCAGGATTTGTCTGATGAAATAGGTGAAATTGAGAGCATATCCGATGATATAGAGGCTCTGGGTGAGCAGCTTTCATTTCTGGGTGATTTCATAGAGCAGATTTCCGAAATTTCCGGCGAGGAAATAAACAGCGGAAATGTCGTGCGCCCGGTGGTACAGCGTCCGATTAGACTTGTTACCAAGGATGATTTCGCGGACGACGAAGACGAGGACGAGGATGAGTAAGTTATATTTCCGCTATGGAACGATGAACTGCTCGAAGTCCGCCAACGCGCTTATGACAAGGTTTAACTATATCGAGCGCGGGCTGACGGTGCTTTTGCTGAAACCCGCCGTTGATACGCGCGAAACAAATGTCACCTCCCGCGTGGGATTGTCTGCTCCGGCGACTTTGTTCGGCGGTAACGATGACCTCTATAAAATATATGAGCAAAACCCGTGTGACTGCGTTATTGTTGACGAGGCGCAGTTTGCCGGGTCGGAGCATATCGAGCAGCTGCGCGATATAGTCGATGATAAAAATGTTCCTGTGTTTTGTTTCGGACTACGCACGGATTTCAGAACTCGTGTATTTCCCGGCAGTTTGAGATTGTTTGAGCTTGCGGACAGTATTTCGGAAATGAAGAGTATATGTGACTGCGGCAACAAGGCGAATGTCAACGCGAGGTTTGTCGCGGGTGAAATAGCCCGCGAGGGTGAGCAGGTATTTATCGGCGGTAATGAGAGCTACAGGAGTATGTGTTATAAATGCTGGAAAAAAAGCGGACAAACTACACACATGAAATAGCGGCGTTTTTAGTCATTTTCGCCGCTTTAGCATTGCGTTTGGCGATGTTTGAAAATACATCGCCCGACTACAATCAGTTTTTGTCGCCTTGGATGGAAGAGTTCCGCAGGGGCGGCTTTTTGGCTATTAAAAATTCCACGAGTAACTATCCCCTCTCCTATTTGTATATCCTCGCGCTGTTTTCGTATTTTCCTGTTAAAGACCTTTACCTAATAAAACTATTGAGTATTCTTTTCGATTTTGTTATTGCTTTTACATTATCGGGAATGGTACGGGGAGACAGAAAAAGGTCGGATTCCGGATTATACGAAATATTCGTGCTTGCGCTTGTGTTGTTTTGGCCTACGTTTTGGCTCAATTCGGCTTATTGGGCGCAGTGCGATTCAATTTACGCCGCGTTCTGCCTGCTGGCGTATTCCGCCGCTTTGAAAGGCAGACCGATGCGTTCGGTCATATACGCGGGGATAGCGTTCGCGTTTAAGCTGCAGTCGGTATTTTTCCTGCCGTTCTTGGGTGTTCTGTGGATAGCCAAAAAAATAAAAATACGGCACGCGCTGCTGTTTCCGATTCCGTTTATCTTAACTTCGATTCCCGCCCTGTTAATGGGATTACCCTTATCGCGTATCATCGGTATTTATACGGAACAGATGGGGTTGTACAGCGGTTACTTGACACTCAACGCGCCTTCGGTATTCGCAATATTTACGGGCGTGCCGAAAGACCCGTTCTTCCTTATCGGAATAGTAACGGCGGGTATTTATGTTGTCTTAATGCTCGTTTTGGCGTTCTTTCAGCGCGAACACTTTGACGGAAAGCTATTTGCCGCGTTCGCGTTCTCCATATGTATAGGTGTTGTGTGGTTTCTGCCGTCAATGCACGAGAGATATTTCTACTTAGCCGAAATGTTTGCTATATTGTTTGCGGTGCTTAACCCTAAGCGATGGTATCTCGCCGCGCTGACATTGTTCGGCTCACTGGCGGGTTATCACGCCTATTTAGTGTTGGGGAAACTGTCGGACAATCTGTGGCTCGCTTCGGTTATAATGCTGATTGCGGTTATCGGCGCGGTATGGAGTTGCGCCGCACAGAGTAATGCGGACGAACACAGTCTACTATGAATTTTCTAATTCCAGTAAAAATTCCTTTTTATCCAATCCGCCGCCGTAACCGACCAGTTTTCCGTTCGCGCCGATAACCCTATGGCACGGCACGATAATACTGACGAGATTGACATGGTTTGCGCCGCCCACGGCGCGCGCCGCCTTTGGTTTTCCAATCATTGCCGCGAGCTGCGCGTATGACACGGTTTTGCCGTATGGGATTTGCATAAGTCCCGCCCACACCGCCATTTGAAACATTGTGCCGTATAGTTTAATCGGTATGTCAAATTCGCGCCGCTTTCCGGCGAAATATTCATCGAGTTGGGATACGACCCGTTCGGTCAGCGCGGCGTTGCGATTTGGAGTGTCGTCATCAGCAAACCCTAAATAAACTAAGGCTTCACTGTCTGTTTTTATGAACAAGTCCCCTATCGGGCTTTTGTATAAATACATAAACGAGGTCTCCTTTATGATTAATGATGTACCTGAAATCATAGTTCAATTTCTTACTTATCATGAGACGATTAAAAATCATTCCAAGCTGACTGTGAATGGTTATTATTATGATTTGCGGATGTTTTTAAGGTTCATGAAACGTCACAAGGGGCTTGCCGGCGGCAAGTTTGACGAGATTCGCGTTGACGATATTGATTTGCAGTTTATAAAGGATATAACACTGGACGACATATATGCTTATTTATCGTTTCTGAGCCGTGAAAGAAACCTAAAGCAAGCCGCGAGGGCGCGGGAAGTTGCGGCTATTCGCTCGTTTTTTAAGTTCCTTACGCAAAAGGTGCATCTGCTTGAAAATAATCCCGTTGCGGAGTTGGATTCGCCTAAACTGAAAAAAACGCTCCCGCGTTATCTGAAGCTCGATGAGTGCGTACAACTATTGAGCAATGTTTCCGGGCGTTTCAAGGCGCGTGATTATTGTATTCTTACGATTTTTTTGAACTGCGGGCTGCGTGTTTCTGAAATTTGCGGCATTGATACTACCGACATTAAAGACGACAGCCTGCGGGTACTGGGCAAGGGGAGCAAGGAGCGCGTAGTCTATCTGAACGATGCCTGTTTGAACGCGATTAAGGCATATATTCCCGAACGGGAGCGTTTACAGCCGCTGAACGAAAAGGCGTTGTTCCTGTCGCAGAGACGCGGGCGCATTGACCGCAGGACAGTACATAATCTGGTGAAGAAACATTTGAGCGAGGCGGGGCTTGACCATACGCGCTATTCATCGCACAAATTAAGGCATTCAGCCGCAACGCTTATGCTGCAAAACGGCGTTGATGTCAGGACGTTACAGGAAATGTTGGGACATGAACACCTGAACACAACGCAGATTTACACACATATTGAGGATACGCAACTGAGAGAGGCCGCGAAAGCGAACCCGCTAGGAAAGTTATAAGTGCTAAGTGTTAAGTTATAAGTGAAGAATCGTCCTATCTTAGCACTTAACACTTAGCACTTAACACTTAACACTAATTGACTTACGCTCTAGGATGTGCGCGATTATATACATCCTTGAGTTTTTTATTAACTAAGCCGACATACATCTGTGTGGATGAGATGTCCGAATGACCCATCATTTCTTGAATAGACCGCAAATCCGCGCCGTTTTCCAACAGGTGCGCCGCGAACGAATGCCGCAGTGTGTGCGGCGTTATTTGTTTATGTATATTGCTCGCCTGCTGATAGTGTTTTATAATTTTCCAAAAACCTTGGCGTGACATTCTCTCGCCGCTGAGGTTGACGAATAACGCAGACTCGCGCTCAACGCTAATCATCTTGCCGCGAGCAAGCAGGATATAATCCGACAGCGAACGCACAGCCGCGGGATACAGCGGCACAATCCGCTCCTTCACGCCGTTGCGGCAGCGGATAAAACTAGCCGAGAGATTCACATCATTCAAATTCAAGCCCACAAGCTCCGACACGCGGATACCGGTGGCATATAACAGCTCAAGCATCGCTCTGTCGCGGTAACCCTTTAGGTCGGTGCATTTGGGCTGCCCTAACAGCACATCCACCTCTTTGCTTGTCAGCACTTGGGGAAGTTTTCGCTCGGCTTTTTTGGGTTTTATGTCGCGGATTGGGTTATATGACTTAACGCCTTGCTCGTATAGGAATTGATAGAAGCATCTTAACGATGCTACCGTTCGCATAATAGTCGCCTGAGATTTACCCGCCGAGGTGAGGTATCCCAGATACGCTTCAATCGCCGACCCTTCGGCTTCCGCAAGCGGGCGGTTAAAGTATCTCTCGAACTGCCTGATATCGCGTATGTAAGACAGCAATGTGTTGTCCGAACGTTTCATTTCATCACGGAGATACCTCTCAAAGTCAATAACAAAATCCTGCATACTTGCCACTCTCTCTTTTGTATGTTTATTTTAACAACCATGTTACAATTTTCGGTTGCAGAAACGCTTGAAATGCCGCTATTCCTATGAAAATACCTGCCATCGGAGCGTGAAACGCGGGTGAAAACTTCTTAACCTGCGCGCCGCCCGCCGCCTTTAATCCCAGCATTGACACAATCACCAGTAACGGGATATACAGCGCGTTGGGGATTCCTATTGATGTCAGCGCGAGCCATATACCGTTAACCCCAAACGACCTGTATATTGCGGATACCGAATATGATATAAGGAAACTTTTTATTAGAATACAGGCAGGTATGCCCGCGAGACCTATTGAGGAAAAACTGAATAATATGATTAGCATCGGCCATATCATGTTCGGCAACAGTACGCGCCAAAATGAATTTTGTAAAACCCCGTCTTTCGCGCCGCTTACCATCTCGCTGAAGAACACTTCCAAGTCGCCACCGTTTGCGATTGTCATAGCGAAAACACTGCCTAAGATTATACCTGCCAGAAAACACACGGCGATTAGAATAAGCGAAAAATTGAATTTCACACCGTCAACCCCCTCTATTAACCTATCGGTTAACTTTATGCTTGGGGTTGTCTCGTTATGTCTTACAGTTTCCGGCTAAGTTCCTCTGCGCGTAAACTGCATGAGATGAATGCGTGGCGCAGAGCATCATCGAAGCCGTGGATGTCCATCTGCGTAAGTGCCGCCAAGGTTGTTCCCCCCGGAGAGGTAACTTGGTTGATTAACTCTGATGGGGTTTTTCCGCTCTCTCGCAGCATTACCGCCGCGCCTTCCATCGACTGAGTGATGAGCTTCATAGCGACCGTGACATCTAAATCGGATTCTTCGGCGTATTTCAGCATCTCGTTTGCCATTCTGTAAAAGAATGCCGGAGCGGAACCTCCCAACGGGATACTGACATTTATTTTTTCTTCGTCAAGAAAGACGACATCGCCCACGGCTGAGAAAATCGAAACTATCGCGCGGTAGAAGTCGTGCGGTACGTCAACCGGCTTTGAGATGACCGTTGCCGCCTTACCTACAATGAGTGGTGTGTTCGGCATGACCGAAACTACATATGATGTGTTTAGCAATCGGGATTTTATGTAACCCGATGGTATTCCCGCGAGAATCGAAATGAAGCAAGTGTCAGCCGAATATGCCTGTATCTCGAGCAGCACATCATTAATCTTCTGAGGCTTTACTGCCAAGAGGACTAACGAGGCTTCCAGAACAACTTTGGAGTTGGACTGCGCGATACTAACGCCTCTTTCAGAGACGATTCCGCAGTGTTGGACATTTGGGTCAAAGGCAATAATATCACCGGGTTTCAATAATTTTTGATCGATTACCGCGTTTATGATACTAGACCCCATTCGACCTAATCCGATAACTCCCAACTTGTGCAAAATCTGACCTCCTCCGCTCTCAACGATGTTAACTATATCTTATTACGGCGGGAAATGCAAGACTGAAACGAAAAAAACAACATTTTCGGCAATTATGCCGAAGATTATGTTAACTATATTATGTCAACTAACACAACCGAATCAATATATGGCATTGGTCATTTTGACATAATGCTAAATATAGATATAACAACAACACAGTTAGTGTAACTGTGTTGTTGTTAATTATTTGTAAATCTATTATACTAAGAAATCATTGTGATTTTGCACAAAAATACATTATATTGTGGACGCTTTTAGAGCGATAGCGCACTCTATCCGCATCTTCTGCATTTCGCACCCAATATGGTATGGAATATTAATATCTTCGTTAATGTTTAGATTCGCGGCGGCACAGCCGCCGCCGCAGAAATATTTCGCCCAACAGTCTGAACACCCTTTGCGTATCTTAATGTGGTTAACGGTCAGCTCGGTGTTCGGCGTGAAACTGCCGTCAAGGACACTACCCATCTTATATTCGGCGCGTCCGGCGAATTGGTGGCATGGATACAGACTGCCGCTAGGTGTGACGGCGGCGTACTCCCCTCCCGCGCCGCATCCGCGTAAACGTTTGTAGACGCATGGACCGCCCTCAAGGTCGATGTTGAAATGGAAGAAGTTAATATCATCCCTTGCGGCAAGTATTTCTGTCAGCCTGTCATATTCGGCAAATATTTCGGGCAAGTGTTCCTCGCGTATTTCCAAATCATGCCCTTTCTCAAGGACAACAGGCTCGATGGAAATATTATTGAACCCCAAGTCAGCTATATGCAGTATATCTTCTGTAAAATCAAGATTTTTTGAGGTGAATGTGCCGCGTATAAAGTAATCTCCCTTGCGGGTGCTTGCGACCTTTTGGAACTTAGGCACAATTACATCATAACTGCCTTTACCCCCGATTGTGGTTCTGTGTGTATCGTTAACCTCGTTCCGCCCATCCAAAGACAATACAACATTTTTCATTTCACTGTTAATATGTGAGATGACATCATCGTTGAGCAGCAGACCGTTCGTAGTGAGCGTGAATCTAAACTGTTTATTATGTATTTTTTCGAGCTTGCGCGCATATTCCACGGCTTGCTTTATGACATCGAACGCAAGCAGGGGTTCGCCGCCGAAGAAATCTATCTCCAAGTTGCGGCGGTTTCCGGAGCGTTCTATGAGGAAATCAACGGCTTTCTTTGCCGTATGTATGTCCATACAGCCGCGCTCGGAACTGAAACTTCCGGTATCCGCGAAGCAATATCCGCACCGCAGATTGCAATCGTGGGCAATATGGACGCACAACGCTTTCAGCGGCGTTTTCGTTGGTAACTCAAGGTTTTCTGAGTTGTCCGGCGAGAACAGCATACCTTCGTTATACAATGCGTATAGCTCGTTCCACGCTTCGTGTATGCCGTTAATGGTGATTACTTCTTGTAATATGCGCGGAGGGATGGTTTGGGAAAGCGATGTTTCCCCCGCCGCAATAATAAGGCTTAACAAGCGAAACGCCGGAGGGGTAACGAGGTGTATCGCCCCGCTTCCGACATCCAGCGCAAAATGCTTGTTAAGCTGTGTGAATAGATGTACTTTACTTTTCACAGACTTGGTTGCCGACCGTGCATGAGGTTTTACACGCGGACTGGCAGGAGGTTTGGCATTCGCCGCAGCCGCCTGTGTGCGCGGTCTGCTTTAGAATCGGTTTGGCGATGGTTTTGATATGTGTCATTAGTTTTATCCCCTTCTCTTTTTTTTCTTTTGCGGTAACAGTCCGGCGGTCACCCCTGCGGCAAGCGATGCTAGCAGCATGGCGACTACGGACGATGTCGGTATGAGCCTGAAATACAAAAGTCCGCCGAGCAGAAAAATCAACAGGAAAAACGACAGAGCCGCGGTAAGTCCAACGACAAGCCGCCTGTTCTTAAAGTATGCCGTCGCGCCGAGTGCGGTTATCAGTGAACCGACAAACATGGCTGTAATGACAGACACATTTGTGTCGGTCATGCGCCCTGCCGATACCGCCCATGCGGCGATAAATAGTATCAGCAGAGATGCCGACAGTCCGGCGCAGGACGAAACAACCAACGGCTTTATTTTAGTAGTGCGGGGCTGCTCTTTCATATCATATCACTCCTTATTATAAGGGCGCGGTACGCGCTTTGTAAATGATATGATACTTGTCAGGCTCGTATTACATTATTCCGAAATCTGCTCGCCTTTTGAAGAAATTGCCCAACGCATAAATTTAATGCGTACTTTGTCGGCTCCTGTTTCAACGGTAATCTGGTCGTCTTTTATGTTAACGACTTTTCCGGTAACGCCGCCAATAGTTGTAACACTGTCCCCGACAATCAAATCGTTACGCATTTGAGCGGCTTTCTTTTTGCGTTTGCTCTCGGGTCTAATCATCAAGAAATACAAAACGCCTATCATTGCTATCGGCAGCAAGAGTGTTCCGAGCAATGACCCAAGACCGCCCGGCTCGGGTACAGCCTCAAGAAACAGCCACATAGTTTTCACCCCTTTTTTGTAGATTCAATGTATTATACATAAGGCGGACAAGTTTTGCAACAGTTTTTTTCGGCAGGGGTGCGAAATTTGTGTAGGGCGCGCCCTTTGGTCGCGCCGGGGGAAATGATGTGTGTTATGAAAGGGGTGTGGGTAGGCGGACTAAAGGCCGCCCCTACCCAAC
>Ga0082212_10000379_pt1 | contig 28081 bp, 23 predicted proteins | sample TergutNt197P3_FD_71548 | JGI IMG/M metagenome (GOLD analysis project Ga0082212, IMG submission 71548) | Neocapritermes taracua P3 segment gut microbial communities from Petit-Saut dam, French Guiana - Nt197 P3 | ecosystem: Host-associated > Arthropoda: Insects > Digestive system > Gut ...
TTTAAATCGGCTGCTTCGCCGGGACGCCGGGCCTGCGGGGATACTTCTTCGGCGTCGGCTTCACCTTCCGGTAAATCAATATGCAGCGTTCCCCCTGCCCTTCCGGCAGAGTAGCGTTGAAGGTTTCTTCCAGCTTGCCGCCCAGCAGGGCGGCTGCTTTTTTGCCCGCCACCGCTTCTTCCGGCCCTGCCGGGCCTTTATATGCCGCCATATATCCGCCGACCTTCAATAGCGGCAGGCAATACTCCAGCAACACCGGCATCGCCGCTACCCCGCGGGAGACGACCCGGTCGTAGCTTTCCCGGTAAAGCGGATCCCGCCCCGCTTCCTCCGCCCGCAGATGGACGGCCCTCACCCCCTCAAATGCCAGTGCTTCCGCCAGCGCCTGTAAAAAAACTACGCGCTTCTCCGACGCCTCAAAGGTATCCAGGGTTATAGATCCATCCATGATTTTCAGCGGTATCCCGGGAAAACCGGCGCCGCCGCCCACGTCGGCTACCCGGACAGAGGAGACATTAGCGGATTGCACTCCCGCGTTATTCCCAGCGCCACGAAAGAGCTGTCCCTCTGCAGCCTGCCAAAGGCGGCATTGCTTAAGCAGCAACGAATCCAGAAAATGCTTGATTTCCACTTCCTCCGGATCCGTGATGGCGGTCAGGTTCACTTTTGTGTTCCATTCCAGCAGGAAGTCCCGGTATTTGTGGAACGTCTTTAACTGCTCTTCACTTAAGCCCAGCCCGGGCAAATAGGTAAATTCCATCTGAATCCCGTTTCTTTCGTATAGTCGTACCTCCGCCTATATACATAAAGGGCGCTCGCTTTACCCCCCCGACCGGCGCCTTTGTTCCAGCCAGATCAGCAGTACCTGGACGTCCGCGGGGGTGACGCCGGTGATCCTGCCCGCCTGCCCGATGGACCGCGGTTTCGCCTGATTCAGCTTCTCCCTCGCTTCCAGGGACAAGCCGCTGATCGCGCCGTAATCCGCGTCGGCAGGCAGCGTCCTTTCCTCCAATTGATTAAATTGCCGGACCTGTGCTTCCTGCTTTTCGATATAGCCCTGATAGCGGATCTGTATCTCGATTTGTTCTTCTACTTCCCGCGTATAGGCGGGCATTTCCGGTAACGTTTTTAGCTCCCCGTAAGACAGCTCCGGCCTCCTCAGCAGTTCCAACAGTGTTATCCCATGCGCCGGCGCAGGGGTGTTTTTCTTTGCCATCAATTCCGCCAGCGCTCCGTTTTTCGGGGAGATCACCGCGCCTGTCAGCCGGGCTATCCCTTCCTCGATTTGCCGACGCTTTTCTTCGCAGGCCCTATACCTGCCTTCGTCGATGAGGCCGATCTGATAACCAAGGGCGGTGAGGCGCAGGTCAGCGTTGTCCTGACGCAGGAGAAGCCTGTACTCCGCCGCCGAAGTCAGCATCCGGTAAGGCTCGGAAATCCCTTTCGTCACCAGGTCGTCGATGAGCACGCCGATATAAGCCTGGGCCCTGGTCAGCGTGAAAGGCTCCCTGCCACATATCTTTAGCGCCGCGTTGATCCCGGCAATCAATCCTTGCGCCGCCGCTTCCTCGTAACCGGAGGTCCCGTTGATCTGGCCGGCAAAAAATAAGCCCTCCACATCCCTGGATTCCAGGCTGTGGGTGAGTACCCTGGAGTCTATGGCGTCATACTCGATGGCGTAACCCGAGCGCAGTACCTCAGCGTTCTCCATGCCGGCTACCGTCCGCAGAAACCGTTCCTGAACGTCCTCCGGCAGAGCCGATGAAAAGCCCTGGAAATAATACTCCTGTGAATCCAGCCCCTCCGGTTCCACGAAAAGTTGATGCCGCTCCTTATCATAAAACTTAACGACTTTATTCTCTATGGAAGGGCAGTAGCGCGGCCCGTTCCCCTCCAGCTCTCCGGTGTAAAACAGGGATTGGTTAAGGTTTTCCCGAATAATTTCATGGGTCTTTTCATTGGAATAGGTGAGATAACAGGGCATATCCGGCAGCGTCCGGCGGGTCTCCTCCGTTTCGGTAAAGGAAAAATGCCGGGATTCCTTATCCCCCGGCTGTAACGCCATTTTGGAAAAATCTATGCTTCGCTTATGTATCCTGGGCGGCGTCCCCGTTTTGAACCGTCGGAGCCCAAAGCCTTGAGACGCCAGGGATTCGGAGAGCCCCCAAGCCGCGGTCTGCCCCACGGGCGAGCCGGGGACGTTGGATTTACCCCGGATGATACGGCTGTTCAGATACGTCCCCGTGCAGAGGATCACTGTTTTGCCTCCGTATCGGACGCCGGTCTCCGTCTCCACGCCCATCAACCGCCGCTCTTCATCCAGAAGTAAAGCGACTGCCATATTTTGCCTGACTAATAGATTCGGCTGGTTATCCAATACCCGGATCATCCGCCGCTGATAAGCGTAGCGATCCGACTGTACCCGCAGCGCATATACCGCAGGCCCTTTGCCGGTATTTAACAGCTTGGCCTGCAGCGCCGTAGCGTCGGCGTTTACGCCCATTTCGCCGCCCAGGGCGTCGATCTCGCGCACGATAGTCCCCTTAGCCGGCCCGCCGATGGAGGGATTGCAGGGCATCAACGCGATTTGATCCCTCGAGATGGTGAGCAGCAGCGTCTTTAGCCCCAGCCTCGCCGCCGCCAAAGCCGCCTCGCAGCCTGCATGGCCCGCTCCCACCACCACGCAGTCATATGTTCTGGAAAGGGTTTCGTCGTTCATCTTTATTTCCCCAGACAAAATGTTGAGAATATTCTTTCAATCAGCGCCGGCTGCAATGATTCCCCCGTCAGCTCGCCCAGCTTATCCCAGGCTTGTTTTAAATCGATGGCAGCCATATCCTCGGGCTGCCCCTCTTCCATAGCGCGAACCGCGGCGCCCAGGGCTTGCCCCGCTCTCAGCAAGGCTTCGCTTTGCCTTTGGTTCAGCATGATTTCCTTATGCTTCCCGTATTTATCCCCTTTTTCAAAAAAAGCCCGTATCCGGCCGGCTAAAACCTCCATACCTGAAGGCTCCAAAGCGGATAGGCCGCAGCGCGGCAGGTCCGCAAACTCCTCCGGCAGCAACCCGTCGTATAGGGCCAAGTCCGCCTGTCCGGCGGCCGCCAGCACGCTTCCGTCAGTCTGCGCCTGCAAATCGATCTTATTAAAGACGACCAGTGTCTTCTCATGGTCCAGTTCCCTGAGGAAGCCCCGGTCTTCATCCGTAATCCCTTCCATGATATCGACGATATACAGGATCAGATCCGCTTTCGCCGCCATCTGCCGGGCCCGTTCAACCCCGGCCCGTTCAGCCGGTCCGCCGTCCCGTCCGACGCCGGCGGTATCCGTCAGTACGAGGGGGATCCCTTTCAGCAGTATCCTTTCTTCCAGCACATCCCTTGTGGTACCCGGCTCCGGGGTCACGATGGCTCTGGGCTCCCGCAGCATACCGTTTAACAGGCTGGATTTCCCCGCGTTGGGCCTTCCGTAGAATACGACCCTAATCCCCTCGCGATAGATCCGTCCCCTGTCCGCCGTGGCGAGAAGCTCCCCGGCTTCTTCGAGCAGCCGCCGCGCCTTATCCGTCCGCGAGGCCGCCCCGCCCGGGCCGCCCAGCTCCTCGTCCGGGAAATCTATCTCCACCTCGATCTCCGCAAGCAGCTCCACGATCCCGTCTTTCAGCTGGTTCAACTGCCGGGACAGGCTGCCGTCCAGTTGATCCGCGGCCAGCAGAACAGCTTTCGGGTTATTCGCAGCCACCAGCTCCATCACCGCTTCGGCCTGGCTCAGGTCCATTTTTCCGTTCATAAAAGCCCTCAGGGAAAACTCCCCGGGCTCGGCGGGCCGTATAAACAGATCAGGCAGCGACGTGACAATCGCGAGAAGCCTGCTCATCACCACCGCGCCGCCATGGCATTGCAGCTCCGCCACATCCTCGCCGGTGAAGCTGTACGGCCCCTTCATCTTCAGCAGTAACGCCTGATCCAGAAAGGCGCCGTCGTCATAAACGCCGCCGAAAGTCAGGCTGTAGCCCTCCAGCTCATCCACAGTCCGCCCTTTTTTGCCGTGAAATACCCGCGAAACCGCGTCATAAGCCAAGGGCCCCGACAAGCGCAGGGCCCCCATCGCTCCTATCCCCGGAGCCGTGATTATCGCCGCTATCGTATCTTCATTCGTCATCCGAATCAAAGGAGCCGTCCGCCGAATCGCCGTCGTCCATGCCCCAGGAGTACCTGCGCTCGCCGCCGCTCCGTTCGCCGCCGCTCTTGTCGCCGCTCCTGTCGTCGTCGCCTCTGTCGTAACGCCCGCCTCCGCCCCGGTTGTAGCGCCTGCCGCTGTCGCCGCGGTCGCTCCGTTCGCTCCGTTCGCCCCGGTCTCCGCCGCCGCTTCGTTCCACGACGTTGTTCGGATAGATCACCAGCCTGCGATAGGGCTCCTCGCCCTCGCTCAGGCTCCTTACATCCGGATCCTTCTCCAGAGCGGTATGGATGACCCTGCGCTCCTGAGGGTTCATCGGCTCCAGCACGACGCGGCGTCCGCTCCGCTTTGCTTTTGTCGCTAACCGCGTCGCCAGCCGGATCAACGTATCCTCCCTGCGCTGACGATAATCCTCAGCGTCGACGATGATCCTCTTTCTTGGGATATCTTTGTCCCTACCCGCGACGATATTGGATAAATATTGGAGAGCGTCCAGGGTTTCCCCTCTCCTGCCGATTACGGCGCCCATCCTCGGCCCGTTCAGCGTATAAAGGATAGCCTCTTCACTTTCCTTTTTCCCTATGTTCGCTTCGATACCCATCAAGCCGGTTACTTCCCTGATGAATTTCGCCGTTTTGTCATCCGCCTCAGGCGCCGCGCCCAGGCCATCGCCCATGTCGCTCCCGCCCAATCCGTCGGCGGCTTCTCCAGGACCGTCTTCCTTCCTCCAGGCCCTTATCCTGGCTTCCTTTGTCCCAAGTATCCCCCAGAGCCCCTTCGCGGGCTCAGCCAAAATTTCGATCTCCGCGTCTTCGCGGCCGCAGTTTAATTCCTCCAAAGCCAGATTGATCGCTTCCTCGACGCTTTTCCCCGTCTTTTCGATCTTGTCGGTCATATTAGCACCCCGTTTCAGCTAAAACTTTGCATGCGCGATACAGTATCCCCCTAAAGGTTAAGAGTACTCGTCAAAATCCAGCTCTTTTCCCTTGTTTTCATATTCTTTACTTCTTCTGCCCCGGTTATTCTGCGCGTTTTTCTTTTGCGCGGCCGCCCTCTTTCGCTCGGCGGCTTTTTTCGCTTCTTCGCTTTTCTGACGACGTCGCCGTTCTTCCTCTTTGTTGGCGTCCTCGATGGACTTCTTCTCTTCAGCCTCGATAGCTTCCTTTAAATCCGCCTGGGAGCGGTTTACGCTGGCATTGATCGCGATTTGCATCAGAAAGCCTAAGATATTGAATGTCGACCAGTAGATCGCCAACCCGGCGGCGAAATTCCGCGTCATGAAAGCCATCATGATCGGCATGCCGTAAAGCATGACCGTGTTCATGGTCTTCTGCTGGTCGTTTCCCTGGGGTTGAGCGTCGATGGACATCTTTGATTGCAAAAAGGAAGAAAAGCCGACGATGATCGGCATGAAGATCGTCGAGTCCGGCTCCACCATACTTTTCAACCACAGAAACGATGTACCGTCGCCTACATACTCAAAGCCCCTGAGCGCGGAGAATAAAGCGAACAGCACCGGCATCTGGATCACCAGGGGCAGGCACCCGGATAGGGGGCTGACTTTATATTTCTTATACAACGCCTGCATTTCACGGTTCAGTATCTGCGAGTCGTTTTTATACTGCTGCTGAAGCCTCTTAATCTGTGGCTGCAAAAGGCTCATCGCCCTCGTGCTCTTTGCCTGGGACAGGTTCAGCGGGAACATGAGCACCCTCAGGACGACGGTAAAAAAGATAATCGCCAGCCCGTAATTCGGGATACCCATGGATTGCGTCAATCCATAAAACATATTGATCAGGCTTGTCAGTAACCCTACAAATGAATTCCACAAATCGCTCCTACCGCCTTTTACCTCGGCGGCAGTTCACCTCCCCCTCTTACTCGTAACTAATTTTATTTTTGCTTCTGGCTGCGCCCGTTTCCTTCATTTATCCGGCACGGGATCATATCCGCCGGGATGAAAAGGGTGACAGCGCGATATCCTTCTCAGCGCCAGCATGCCGCCTCTCCATGGTCCAAAGCGTTCTATCGCTTCATAGGCGTACGCCGAACAACTAGGCGTAAATCTGCACGAAGGTTTGATCAGCGGAGAGACGCAGCGTCGATAAAACCGTATAAGGAATAAGAATACTCTTTTCATCGCGCTCCCCCGCCCGGAATCGTCATACGCCCTGCCGGCTGATTAAACATCCCTTTCGTTTCAACGCGCCGAGGATATCCCTCTCAACCTGGCAATAATCCGCGTCCGCCAACGCGCTCCTACCCACAAACACATAATCCACGCCCGGTTTCATCTCATTGAGATGAAGGCGTACCGCTTCCCGCATTAATCTCCGGCAGCGGTTTCGCGCCACGGCGTTTCCAATCTTTTTCGACACAGAAAACCCCACCCTTGGGACGCCTTCTTCATTATTCATAATATATAATACTACGGCGTCCGCCGCAATGGAGTTTTTTTTTCCGTATACCGCTTTAAAATGTATATTCTTCCTTAACCGGTTTTCGTATTTCAGCAAAAGAACACCTTCCGGGGATAAAATTAAGGCCACGACTCGTGGCCTTATACTGTCAGTCTCTTTCTGCCCTTCAACCGCCTGCGCTTAATCACCGCGCGACCACCCTGACTCATCATTCTTCCTAAAAAGCCATGAACCCTTTTATGCCTACGGGTCTTCGGCTGATATGTACGTTTCATCCTGTCAACACCTCCTTGCCAGACACGAATGAATTATACGGCATTCCCCTATCATCTGTCAAGAAAAACATGAGCGCATGCATATCTCACAAAACGCTGAAAATTACGACTTGAAAAAAATAAAATCAACGAATTATCCCCTTTGTTTCCCCTCTCTTTACTTGCGCCGGGCAACCCTATCTGGTATATTAGTCTTGCTCTCTTTTCCCCCGGGCGGGCTTGGAAAAACCTCATAGAATTAGCATCTTTTGGGAGGTATTCTCCGTGGCGAATCTCAATCCAAAATATACTTTTGATACTTTCATTGTGGGAAGCAGCAACCGTTTTTCCCACGCGGCTGCCCAGGCTGCCGCAGAAGAAATCGGTACGCGATACAATCCGCTTTTTATATACGGATCCGCCGGATTAGGCAAGACGCATTTGATTCAGGCGATAGGGCATAAGTCAATCGCGATGAACGGCGATTGCAAGGTCACCTATGTTTCATCCGAGACGTTTACGGAAGAATTCATCCAGGCAATCCGCAACGACGGATTGAGTAATTTTAAAAAGAAATACCGGCGCGCCGACGTGCTGCTTGTGGACGATATCCAATTTTTAGCAGGCAAAGAAAGCACCTTGGAGGAGTTTCATCACACCTTTAATTTTCTGTATGAGGCAAATAAGCAAATCGTCCTGACCAGCGACCGCAAGCCGACGGAAATCCAGCCTATAGAAGACAGGCTGCGCACCAGATTCAACAGCGGCCTTACGACAGATATCACGCCGCCCGATCTGGAGACGCGGATCGCCATACTTCGCAACAAAGCTGAGTTGGAAGATTTTACTATGCCAAAGGAATGCTTCGTCTATATCGCCGACAACGTCACCTCCAATATCCGCGAACTTGAAGGCGCGCTGAACCGCGTTATCGCTTTCGCAGTCCTCAACCATACGAATATCGATTATGAGAAATGCATAGAAGCGTTGACGCCCATTTTTCCGCAAAAAGGTGAAATCATCATTACCATCGAGTTGATTCAGGAAAAAGCGGCGATCGCGTTTAACCTCCGCGTCGAGGACCTTTGTTCAAAAAAACGAACGCAGGAAATCACCGTTCCCAGGCAGATCGCCATGTATCTATGCACCCAGCTGACTGATGAATCATTGGATAGGATAGGCCGTCTTTTTGGCGGCAGGCATTACAGTACGGTTATCTACGCCCGGGATGAGATATCCAAGTCCCTCCGCACCGACCCGCAGATCGCCCTTATCGTCAAGAGGATCATCGAAGATATCAAACAATAACAGGATTTATGGATAACTTTTCGGAAAAAATGTTAAATCATTGTGAATTCCTGTGCATATCTTTTTTCCCTGTGGAAACTGTTGATAACCTCAGTTCTTAATTCACAACTTATCTACAGCAAAATTCTCCGTCCTCCTTCGCTTTAACCGCCTTTTCCACATCTTCACATCACCTAATACAACAGATACAATTTTAAATAATAGTCATAGTATTATCCCAAGGAGGTTTTTTATGCTTTTCACTACATCAAAAGAAAACCTGAACACCGCCGTCAACGCCGTTCAAAAAGCGATTAATCCAAAAAGCATTATTCCTCTCTATACATGCGTTAAAATCGATGTAAAAGACAATATCGCCGTATTTACCGGCGCAGGGCTGGACATCAGTATCGAATGCTCGGTCCCCGTACAGGCGGAGAGGGAAGGTAGCGCGCTCATTCCCGCTAAATATTTCGGGGATATCATCCGGAAACTCCCGGACATACCGATTACTCTGGAGCATACCGAATCGATGGAAATGACTATTCGTTATGAAAAATCCGTTTTTACGTTAAGGACGATGTCCATTGAAGATTTCCCCGCGTTAGACGTATTCAGGAGCGGCTTGGATTTCATCGTTTCATCTGAAACTTATAAAAAAATGATAAGGCAGTCATCATTCGCCGCCAGCGCGGATGAAATGAAAGCCGTATTCACCGGCTTATTGTGGGAGATCAACGGAAAAGAATTATCCATAGTCGGTACGGATACGCATCGTCTCGCATGGGTCAAAGGGCAAATCAGCAATAACGAGATTATCAACGACGACGAGATTAAGGGGAGTTTCATCATTCCCGCCAGGATTGCGATAGAGATAGCAAGACTGATGCAGGAAGAAAACTGTCATATACAAGCGGATAAAAATACTGTTTTCTTCGCTTTCGATAATATAAGAGTGAATTGCCGGGTCCTTGAAGGAAATTTTCCGAATTTTCGTCAGGTCATCCCGGAAAAATTCGTAACCGAGGTACAGGTCGACAGTAAGGCGTTGAGAGACGCCGCGGATAGGATATCCCTCTTTTCTACGATGAACGATACAAGCAGTACGATACATCTTGAGATAGCGGAAAACGTACTCACGATTCATTCGAGATCCGATATCGGCTTCGGGCGCGAGGAGATAATGATCAGGCAGGAAGGGGAAGATATCAATATTTCGTTTAACTCCCGTTATATCACGGACGTATTCAAGGTTATAGACGGCGACGAGGTTTCTATTCAACTATCCGGGCAGCTCAGCGCGGGCGTAATGAGGGAGAAAGAAGACGAAGATTTCCTTTATCTGGTTCTCCCGGTGAAAGTATAAAGGCTGAGGCAGTTCGGCTTCAGGTTCAGGCGCGGCTCATCTTAGGAGTATATCATGTTTCTGGCTTCCCTCGCTTTGACTACTTATCGCAATTATAAGAGTTTGTTTTGTGAATTCTGCCCGGGTATTAATCTGGTCACCGGAGCGAACGCCCAGGGTAAAACAAATCTCATCGAGGCGGTGTACTATCTGTCCATCGGCAGGGCGTATCGCCAGGTCAGAGACGAACAACTGATTAAATGGGGGGAGGATTCATTTCAGATTGTCGGCAATATCGAAAGCCGACAGGGTAAAACAGAAATAGAAACGCGTTTTGCCCGGGAAGGAAACCCCGCGAAAACCGTATTGGTGGGCGGCCTCCGCGTCACGAAACGCGAGGACGTCGGCGGAAGGTTTACTTCCGTTTTGTTTTCGCCGGAGAGCATGTCGATCATCAAGGGGTCGCCCCAGGAAAGAAGAGATTTTTTAAACTACGATATCGGACAAATCAGTTTGACATATATATCCGATCTATATCGGTACAGGCGGCTATTAGCCCAGCGAAACGCGTTATTAAAAAAACTGGGTCCTTTAACGATGTCAAACGATGAAAAAGCAGAAAAACTTTCCGTATGGGATCAACAGCTGATCATATACGGGAGCAGGATCGTGGACAAGAGAATAGCCGTGATAGATAAGATTACGCCCCTGGTAAGGCTCATCCATAGAAAACTGGCGAACAGCGAAGAGAACATGGAAGTGCGATATGTTTTATCCGCGAAAGGAGCGCCGCCGTTAAGACAAGATAAGGTAAAAACCCCCGACGCCGCGGGATTTCTCAGGGAAGCGCGCGAACGGTTGCTTGGCGACGACCTGAGGCTGGGGTCGACACAGTGGGGCCCTCACCGGGACGACCTGAAAATCACGCTGGGCGGCGTCGATATGCGTCAATACGGCTCCCAGGGTCAGCAACGGACAGGCGTACTGGCGCTGAAACTCGCCGAACTGGAAATCTTTCGCGGGGAATCCGGAGAATACCCGCTTCTGCTCCTCGACGACGTCATGTCCGAGCTGGACGAAGAACGGCAAATGAAACTGTTAAATTTTATACATGAAAAGAATATTCAATCCATAATAACGGCCACAGAAGCGAAAAACATGTATTTAATAGAAAAAAGACAAAGCAGGCGTTTTTTTGTCAACAGAGGCGAAATCGAGACGCTTTAGAAGGGTTTTTTTAAAGGGATGCACTTAGTTCTTGCATAATAAAGAGATTTCGGGTACAATTTATCTATTATTATCCCGTACATTTTTAACATTTGGATACCTATTCGGTTATATAAGGAGGAGAAAATGCCTGTAGAAGCCCTTAACGATTATAACGCCAGTCAGATTCAGATACTTGAAGGGTTGGAGGCAGTCAGGAAACGTCCGGGTATGTATATCGGCAGTACCGGGCCCACCGGGCTGCATCATTTAGTTTATGAGATTGTCGATAATAGTATAGATGAAGCCATGGCGGGTTTTTGTACGCATATCGAAATCGTCATTAATCCGGATCAAAGCGTAAGCGTCACAGACAACGGCAGGGGGATCCCGGTAGATAAGCATCCCAAAGCCAACACTTCCACGCTGGAAGTGGTGATGACTATGCTCCACGCCGGCGGCAAATTCGGGGAAGGCGGATATAAGATGTCCGCCGGGCTCCACGGCGTAGGCGCTTCCGTCGTCAACGCCCTGTCGGAATGGATGGAAGTGGACGTATACAGGGACGGGGGGCAGTTTCATCAGCGTTATGAGAAGGGCATACCCGTCGCGCCGGTAGCGAAAATCGGCGCCAGCGATAAAACCGGCAATGTGACCACATTTAAACCGGATACAGAGATATTTACCGAGACGATAGATTTCGAGTATGATACCCTTCTCTACAGGATGCGGGAGCTGGCCTTTCTGAATAAGGGCCTGATTATCACGTTTACCGACGACAGGGGCGAAGCGCCCAGGGAGAAAAAGCTGTGTTACGAGGGGGGTATAGCGGACTTTATCACGTATCTTAATAAAAACCGCGATCCCCTTCATGATAAAATCATTTATATCACCGGCGAAAAGGAAAAAGTCCAGGTTGAAGTGGCTATGCAATACCACGACGGCTACAATGAAAATATCTTTTCTTTCGCGAACAATGTAAATACCACTGAAGGCGGAAGCCACGAAGCCGGGTTCAAGACGGCGCTGACCAGGGTGATTAACGATTATGCCCGGAAGAACAATATATTAAAGGAAAAAGACGCGAACCTGCAGGGCGAGGATATAAGGGAAGGGCTTACCGCCATCGTTTCGATTAAAATCGAAGAGCCTCAGTTTGAGGGGCAGACCAAACGGAAACTGGGCAATACCGAAGTGAAGGGTATCGTCGACAGCCTTTTTGCCGAGGAGCTGGCTAATTTCCTAAACGAAAACCCGTCTCCGGCGAAGAAGATCATCGAGAAGGCCGTGATGGCGTCCCGGGCGCGGGAAGCCGCCAGGAAAGCCAGGGAGCTGACCCGGCGCAAAAACGCATTGGAAAGTACGACGCTTCCCGGTAAACTTGCCGACTGCACCTCCAAGGACCCCGCGGAAAGCGAGCTCTATCTGGTGGAGGGCAATTCCGCCGGCGGGTCGGCTATAGGAGGACGGGATCCGAAGACCCAGGCGATACTCCCGTTGAGGGGAAAGATACTTAATGTAGAAAAGGCCCGTCTGGACCGTATACTGGGCAACGAAGAAATCAAATCCATGATTACTGCCATCGGTTGCGGAGTGGGGAGCGATTTCGACATTGAGAAAGCCCGCTATCACAAAATCGTCATCATGACCGACGCGGATGTGGACGGCGCCCATATAAGGACACTGCTCCTGACTTTTTTCTACCGGTATATGCGGCCGCTTGTAGACAACGGGTACGTATATATCGCCCAGCCTCCGCTATTCAAAGTGAAGCTGAAAAAAGATAAAGAAAAAGGCGATTATTATTTCTACGACGAAGTGGATATGCGTAAATTTATCGACGCTTATGATGAAAACGCTTACGACAAACCCCAGCGCTACAAAGGTCTGGGCGAGATGAACCCCGAGCAGCTCTGGGAGACCACCATGGACCCGGAAAACAGGACGATGCTGGTCGTCGAACTGGAGGACGCGGTAGCGGCGGACGAGATATTTACCATACTGATGGGAGATAAAGTCGAACCCCGCAAAGAATTCATCCAGTCGAACGCTCTTTTGGCGAATGAGCTTGATATATAAGGAGAACCTTAATGGATAACGAACGCAGTCTTTTTGACGGCAAAATCACGGCGGTCCGTCTTGAAGAAGTGATGAAAAAGTCATACATCAACTACTCCATGAGCGTCATCGCGGGCCGCGCTTTGCCCGACGTCCGCGACGGGTTGAAACCTGTGCACCGGCGGATATTATACTCCATGCACGAATCCGGCATCACCAACGACAAACCCTATAGAAAATCCGCCCGCGTCGTGGGCGACGTGCTGGGACGCTACCATCCCCACGGGGAGTCGGCCGTGTACGACGCCCTGGTCAGGCTTGCCCAGGATTTCTCCAGCAGATATATGCTGGCGGACGGGCAGGGCAACTTCGGATCGGTGGACGGATATGAGCCGGCGGCCCAGCGCTATACGGAGGTCCGCTTATCCCGTATCGCCCAGGAGATGCTCCGGGAGATCGAGAAAGAAACCGTGGATTTCACGCCGAACTATGACAGCGAGCTGGAAGAACCTGTGGTACTGCCTTCCCGTATCCCAAATCTGTTGATCAACGGCTCCTCCGGCATCGCGGTAGGCATGGCGACCAATATCCCGCCGCACAACCTTTCCGAAGTCATCGACGGCGTTATCGCCATGGTGGACAACCCGCAGATCACCGTCGAAGAACTGATGCAGCATATCAAAGGGCCGGATTACCCCACAGGCGGGACCATTATCGGCACTTACGGCGTCCGGCAGGCTTATGAGACCGGCCGCGGCTCCATCGTCACCAGGGGGACGGCGGAGATCGAAAACATCGAGCACGGCAAAACCAGGATAACAATCACCGAGATACCTTATATGGTAAACAAAGCCAGGCTCATCGAGAAAATCGCCGAACTTGTCCGTGATAAAAAGATCGACGGGATAACCTCCCTGCTTGACTCCACCGACAGAAACGGTATGCGCATACTCATCGAAGTCCGCAGGGACGTGAATCCTCAGGTCGTACTAAATAATCTGTATAAGCACACCCAGCTGCAGGAAAGCTTCGGCGTTATCAACCTGGCCCTGGTGGGCGGCGAACCCCGGGTACTGTCGCTGAAGGAAATGCTTCATTATTATTTAAAACATCAGGAGGAAGTGATCGTCCGGAGGACGCGGTACGATTTAAAACGCGCCGAGGACAGGCTCCACATCGTGGAAGGGCTGAAGATCGCTATCGACTATATCGATGAAGTGATCCGGCTTATCCGGGCCTCCAGCGACGAAAAAGCGGCTCAGGACGCTTTAATCAACCGCTTCGGCCTCTCGGAGCGGCAGGCAAAGGCCATCGTGGACATGAGGCTTGGCCGGCTCTCCGGTTTGGAAAGGGAGAGGCTGGAGACGGAGTACGATCAACTGGTCCAGCGCATCGCTTACCTGCGTTCCATCTTAGCCGACGACTATCTTGTGCAGAAGATCATCAAGGACGAACTGAAAGAGATAAAACAAAAACACGGCGACGCCCGCCGCACGAGGATCATGCCCGACGCGGACGACCTGTCCATGGAAGACCTGATCCCTGACGAGGAGGTCTGCATCACCATCACCCACGGCGGATATATTAAAAGGCAGCCCATCACTTCTTTCCGCAATCAGAAGCGGGGCGGCCGCGGGGTCAGCTCTATGGCGACGAAAGAAGCCGATTTTGTGGAGCATTTGTTTACGACGACGAACCATAATTATCTCCTTTTCTTCACCAACCGGGGCAAGGTCTACCGAAGTAAGGTTTACGACGTGCCGGAAGCGGGCAGGCAGGCGAAGGGGACGGCTATCGTGAATCTGCTCTATATCAGCGGAGACGATAAGATCACCGCCGTGATTCCGGTGAAGACTTTTGACGACAATAAATACCTGCTGACGGTCACCCGGAACGGTATCGTAAAAAAGACTTTGCTGCCTGAGTATGATACCGCCAGGAAAGACGGTATCATCGCCCTGAATATGGACGAGGACGACGAGCTCATCGGCGTTAAACTGACGGAAGGGGAAGACGAGCTGATCATGGCTACCTATCACGGCCTGGTGATCCGTTTCTCCGAGAAGGACGTCCGGTCCATGGGCCGGGTCTCCAGGGGCGTCAGGGGGATAAGCCTGGGGCCGGGGGATCATGTGGTATCCGTGGATAATATCACCGAGGGGGAAGAGTTGCTTTTCATCACGGAGAAAGGCTACGGCAAAAGCACCAAGCTGGCGGAGTTCCGCACTCAGGGCAGGGCCGGCAAAGGCCTGATCGGGATCAAATGTACGGGGAAAAACGGCATGGTCGCCGGGGTCGCGGCTATCTCCTCGGGCGACGAGGTGATGATTATCACCAAAGACGGCGTCATGATCCGCTGTTTTACCGACGATATCAGCTCTATCGGGCGGGCTACCCAGGGCGTAAAGGTCATGCATTTAGGGGAAAACGACATGGTGCAGACGGCGGCTAAGGTCGTCGCTAAAGACGACGAAGGGGAAGACGGCGACGAAGACGGCGCGGCCGGCGGGGAGGCCCCCGATACCGGCGGCGAAGAATGATAAGGAGGCGAACCGCACATGAAAGTATTGGTTATCAACTGCGGCAGTTCATCGTTAAAATATCAGCTCTTTGATATGGCGGATGAAAGCGTGCTGGCAAAAGGGCTGGTGGACCGGATCGGCATGCCCGGCTCCGTCTTGAATCACCGGCCGGGTGAAGGCAAAGTGGATATCGAAGCGGCGATAGAAAACCACGACAAGGCGATATCCATGGTCCTGGCGGCGCTCACCGATCCGGGTCACGGCGTCGTTAAGTCTTTGGATGAGATTGGCGCCGTCGGGCACAGGGTAGTGCACGGCGGGGAAGCCTTCAGCGATTCCGTGGCGTGCACCACAGATGTGATGGAGGCGATCAAGGCAAATATAGAGCTTGCCCCTCTCCACAACCCGCCGAACATCATGGGGATAGAGGCCTGCGCCAAGCTGATGCCGGGAACGCCCCAGTGCTGCGTATTTGATACGGCCTTTCATCAGACCATGCCTGCCGAGGCGTATATCTACGCTTTGCCGTATGAGTACTATGAGAAGTATAAAATCCGCCGTTACGGATTCCACGGGACTTCCCATCGTTATGTGTCTCAGCGGGCTTACGCGCTGCTGGGCGATCCCAAGGCGAAAGTCATCACCTGCCATCTGGGCAACGGCGCCAGCATAGCGGCGGTCAACGCCGGCAGGAGCGTGGATACCTCTATGGGGATGACCCCTCTCGAGGGGTTGGCGATGGGTACCCGTTCGGGAGACATCGACGCTGCCCTTGTGGAGTTTATCATGAATAAGGAAAACCTGTCCGCGGAACAGGTGAACAATATCCTGAATAAGAAATCCGGCGTCCTGGGCCTCTCCGGCGTCAGCAGCGACTTCCGGGATATCGAGACGGCGGCGGATGATGGCAATAAGCGGGCTCAGCTGGCCCTGGACCGCTTCGCTTATATGGTAAAGAAGTATATCGGCGCTTACGCGGCCGCCATGGACGGCGCGGACGCTATCGTTTTTACCGCCGGGCTGGGAGAAAATTCCGCGCTCATGCGGGACAGGATTTGCGGCGGGCTCAGTTTCCTGGGGATCGATATCGACGACGGGAAGAACGCCAAACGGGGCGAAGAAATTGAGATTACGAAGCCTGGGTGTAAAACGAGGGTTTTCGTCATCCCCACCAACGAAGAATTAGTTATCGCAAGAGACACGGCGGAGATTGCCGGCAAGGGGTGAAAAAATGGCACAGATCCTGGAAGCGATGATGGTTCTTTCTTTCGGGGCGGCCTGGCCCGCGAACATCATAAAAAGCCTGCACGCGAAAACGACGAAAGGCAAGAGCCTGCCTTTCATGCTCATCGTTGAGTTTGGGTATATATGCGGCATAGGCGCTAAATTTGTATCCGGTAACATGAATTACGTCGTATTCTTTTATATCCTGAATTTTTTCATGGTGATGACCGATATCGGGATCTACGCGCGCAACTACCGGCTGGATAAGCTGGCGGGCGAGCTAGACCGATAGAAATGAATAACAACGAAAAGCGGAAAGCCTTTCGCGCGGCTTTTCCCTACACCCTGCCGGTCCTGACCGGCTTTCTTGTTTTGGGCATGGCTTACGGTATATTGATGAGCGGCAAGGGTTACGGTTTTTTTTGGCCCGGGCTGGTCAGCCTGTTTGTCTTTGCCGGTTCCATGCAATTCGTGGCGGTGGGTATGCTCGCGGGCGGCCTGACGCCGGTTTCCGTTCTGATGATGACGCTTATGGTTAACGCCAGGCATCTTTTCTATGGCCTGTCCATGCTGGAAAAATATAGAAACATAGGTTGGATGAAAGGCTATCTGATTTTCGGCCTCTGCGACGAGACCTACTCCATACTCTGCGCGACAGAGCCGCCCGAGGGGATAGACAGACGGTGGTTCATGTTTTTTGTGACGTTTCTCAACCACTTCTATTGGGTGTCCGGCTCGCTGATCGGCGGTTTCCTCGGGATGGCGATCCCCTTTGACAGCACAGGCGTCGACTTTGCCCTTACCGCTTTGTTTGTCGTGATCCTGATCGGGCAATGGCAGGGGGCGAGAGACCGGCTACCCAATGTAATCGGCGTTGCCGGCACGGTATTGTGCCGCCTTCTTTTTGGCCCGGAGCGTTTCCTGATCCCGGCGATGTTGACGATACTGCTCTCGGTAACGCTTATGCGCAAGCCTCTTGAGAGGAGGCAGGAACCTTGATGACGACGGCTCAATCCCTACTTTTTTTCGCGGTCATAACCGGAGGCACTGTGCTTATGCGCTTCCTGCCTTTTCTGCTTTTTCCGGAAAACAGAAAAATCCCCGGATATGTGCGATATCTGGGGAAGGTACTGCCCTATACGATTATCGGGATGCTGGTGGTATATTGCCTGAGAAACACAGCCGTGACGCGCTACCCCTTTGCCCTTCCGGAAATCATCGGGATCGGGGCCGTCGCGGCCCTTCAGCTTTGGCGAAAAAACATGCTCCTTTCCATCGGCGGCGGCACGCTGCTCTATATGCTCATGGTACAGGTCGTGTTTGTATAACTACTAATGTAGCGTCCAGTTATTTCGTGGACGCTGCATTAATACGCTTTGCCCCAGACGACCATCTTGGTTGCGGGTTTGCCGCAGCATACGCATACGTCGCCGACCTGTTCCTGCTCGAAGGGGATACAGCGGCTGGTGGCGCCCGCCTTTTCCTTGATGGCGTCTTCGCATTCCTGGCTGCCGCACCACATGGCTTTGACGAAACCCGTCTGATCGCTCAGCAAGGCTTCGAATTCGTCCATATTCGCGGCGGACCAGGTTTTTGCCTCGCGGTTCGCTTTCGCTTTTTCATACAGATTACGCTGGATATCTTCCAGTAAGGCGGGGATCGCTGTCTCCAGCTGACTCATGGGGACGTTCTTTTTCTCGCCCGTATCTCTGCGCGCGAGTACGACCTGATCGTTTTCGATATCCTTCGGGCCGATTTCCAGCCGTAGGGGGACGCCCTTCATTTCGTATTCGCTGAATTTCCAGCCGGGCGACTTATCCGAATCGTCGATCTTCACGCGGCAGAAGCCGGCCAGCCTGTGCAGCAAGGCTCCGGCGGCGTCGAGCACGCCTTCCTTCTGCTGGGCGACGGGTATTATGATAAGCTGAGTCGGCGCGATGGCAGGGGGGAGGACAAGGCCGTTGTCGTCGCCGTGGGTCATGATGATACCGCCGATGAGACGGGTGGAGATACCCCAGGACGTCTGGGATACGTATTGAAGTTGATTATTGCGGTCGGTATATTGGATGTCGAAAGCGCGGGCGAAACCGTCGCCGAAATTATGGCTGGTGCCGGACTGAAGCGCCTTACCGTCGTGCATCATGGCTTCCACGGTATATGTAGTCCTGGCGCCGGCAAAACGCTCTTTGTCTGTCTTTTGCCCTTTGATGACAGGCATGGCCAGGACGTCCTCGCATAATTTGGCGTAAAGCTGAAGGATACGGATCGTTTCTTCTTCGGCCTCTTCGCCGTTTTCATGGGCGGTATGGCCTTCCTGCCACATGAACTCCACCGTGCGCAGGAAAGGCCGCGTCGCCTTTTCCCAGCGGACCACGGAGCACCATTGGTTGTACAGCTTGGGCAGATCGCGGTGGGAATGGACGATATGGGAGTACAGGTCGCAAAACAGGGTCTCTGAAGTGGGCCGTACGCAGAGGCGTTCGGTCAGTTCTTCGCTGCCGCCGTGGGTGACCCAGGCTACCTCCGGCGCGAAGCCTTCCACATGATCCTTTTCCTTCTGCAGCAGGCTTTCGGGGATGAACATCGGGAGATAGACGTTTTCATGCCCGGTTTCCTTCAGCCAGCTGTCAAATGTACGCTGGATGTTTTCCCATATGGCGTATCCATATGGAAGCAGCGTCAGGCAGCCCCGGACGGCGCTGTAATCCACAAGCTCCGCCTTGGTGACGATATCCGTATACCATTTCGCGAAATCCACGTCCCGGTTAGTGATGGATTCGACGTTTTGCGCGTTTTTTGCCATTGATACAGCCTCCTTTATCATAGCCGGACCGGTATGCCCAGACCATGCAGGTACTCCTTAACCTGACGCACCTCAAGCTCCCTGAAATGAAATAAACTGGCCGCCAGCATCGCGTCGGCGTGGCCTTCGGTGACGGCGTCGCTGAAATCCTTCAAGCTGCCGGCGCCGCCTGAAGCGGTCACCGGTATCCCCACAGCGTCGGCTACCAGCCGGGTGACGGCCAGATCGTAGCCCTGCCTGACGCCGTCGGTATCCATACTGGTGAGCAGTATCTCACCCGCTCCCCTTCTTTCCGCTTCCCGCGCCCATTCCACCGCGTCCCTGCCGGTAGATTCGCGGCCACCGCCGATATAGACCTGCCACCAGCCTTCTTCCTTCTTCACGTCGATGGCGACCACCAGCCGCCCGCTGCCGAACGCCGCCGCGGCTTCGTCGATGAATTCGGGGTCGCGGACCGCCGGCGAGTTGACTGAAACTTTGTCGGCGCCAAGCTCCAGGATCTCCCGGATCTGATCGACGGACGATATCCCGCCGCCTACGCAGAAGGGGATCGTGACCTGAGCAGCCGTCCGGGCAACTACATCCAGCAGAGTGGAGCGGCCTTCATAGGAAGCGTCTATATCCAGAAGCACCAGCTCGTCCGCGCCCGCCTCGCAATAATACTTCGCCGCCTCAGCCGGGTCGCCTACGTCTTTTATCCCGACAAAATTCACGCCCTTCACTACCCGGCCCTTTTGCATATCCAGGCAGGGGATGATCCGTTTATAATCCATCGTATTCCTCCTTAGTAATCCGTTATCATATACCGGGTTGACCCGGTTTATTGACTCTATAAAGTGCCGAATATCCTGTCTCCGGCGTCGCCGAGGCCGGGGACGATATAGGCGTTCTCGTTCAGCTCGGCGTCTACCGCGGCGCAGAAGATCGGGATATCAGGGTGAAGCTTATACATGACGTCGATGGCGTACTGCGCCGCGATCATACAGACGAGACGGATATCTTTACACCCTTTCCCGATCAATAAATCCATGGCGGCGGTAGCCGATCCGCCCGTGGCGAACATAGGGTCGAGGACGATGACGACGCTTTCGGTGATGTCGTCGGGCAGTTTACAATAATACTCGACCGGAAGATGCGTCTCGTGGTCGCGGTATAAACCCAGATGCCCGACGCGGGCGTTGGGAAGCAGCTTTTGAAATCCGCTGACCATACCCAGCCCGGCCCTGAGGATAGGGACGAGGGCGATGGGCTTATCTGATAAGACCTTAGTCCTGGTTTTCGCCAGGGGCGTCTCGACCTCGACTTCCTTGAGGGGCAGGTCCCTGGTGACTTCATAAGCGATCAGCATAGAGATTTCTTCAGTGAGCTCCCTGAAATCCTTAGGCGAGGTATCTTTGCTGCGAAGCAGTGATATTTTATGCTGGATCAGCGGATGGTCAAATACAAAAGCGCTTTTATTCTGCATATCAGTTGTCTCCGTCTTCATTTTTTACCGTATCTCACCGGGATATTTTATCACAGGAAAGACATAAAAAGAACCCCCTGCCGGTCTGACAGAGGGTTCGCCCGTAACGTCTGATTTATTTGCTGAATTTTTTGAAGCCTAAGCTCTGCATCCAGGTGTCCAGCTGATCCAGCAGGCGCTTCTCGTCCAGGTCGTTGCGGTCGCCGGGCTGGCTGCCCTCATAATGCATGACGCTCAGGCCCGCGTCCCGGAGATACATGGCCTGCTCCTTACGGGTCAAGGTGCAGCCTACGCCATGGCGCCAGATCGGCAGCAAGGCGCCGTCGGCCTGCATAAACTTCGCGAAATCCACGATCCTGTTCCGATAGATGTATTCGTCGACCTTCATGGAGCCGTTCGGCCTGACTCTGGGCGTGGCGCCGAAGCGGAAGATATCCTCCCGCGTCTCGATGGGCGTATCCGCCGGATAAGCAGGTTCTGTCCTGAAGGCGAAAGTTCCGTCCGGCTGCATATCGTAGTTGGAGCCGACGCCGTGGGAATATTGGGAACCCATACATACCGCGCCGTAATCTTCCATATAGCGGTAATACTTCATATAATGCCAGGAGGGCGGATGGGCCTCGATCCAGCGGAAGCGTTCGTTACCCACAGCGGCGATATGGTTGTCCGCCCGCCATTGGACTTCGTCCCGGACCATTTTCCAGAATTTAACTGTATCTTCCGGATCGACCTTCGTCAGCCCGCCGATGGTGTAGACCGAGTATAAATCCTTAACCGACAGGGGGGTGGGGATGGTCTCCGCCATGATGCGGGATATTTCCTTCGAACACTCGCTTCGCGCTTTATTCGCGTTCATCAGTTCGGGAACCTTATCGTCGTCAAACTTCTGCCCGAAAATCCGCTCGATATCGTTGATGATTTTATAGTTGCAGTAGACCTTGTGCTCCATCATCGCTTTTTCGCGTTCTTCGTCATACTCTCCGAAATAAATGAAACGGTCCGACATCCATTGGGGCATGTTTTCAAAATCCCTCGCCTGCTGGCCCCGCTTGGCGTGCTGGTCGCATACGCAGGGCATGGGGATGACCAGTTTGCGGCGCGGCCAAGCCGTACCGTCTTCTATATAACCCAGAAACTGACCGCCCCAGCAGTTGCCCTGATAGCCGCAGATCTCGCGGCCCCAGCCCCTCGTCTCGCTGGCAAGCCTGGCCCTGCGCGCGTAAGGCTCGTTCTTGTTCTGCATCATGGCCCCCACGGGGTTGTCCTCTATGACGGTGAGCGCGGGGAAGGCCTGCGACCAGTCAAATCCCGTATCGCCACCGCAGTTGCCCTGGCCAACGACTTTTTCCACGCTCTCAATGGATTTCTGCCAGCCGGCCCGGAGCTCTTTGGCGAAATCCCAAAACTCCAACGGCCGGGTCTCCCATACCTGTCCTTTTGCCATATTTTATATGCCTCCTTTTCCCGTCACCAAACGCCGTTTAGATTCTTTGTTATTATATTATGTTTTTTTCATCAAATAATCAACAAAATTATTGACGTAAAATTATTGGGATTTCCATTTCGCCAGGGCGTCGGCTAAAGCTGTATTGCCCCCGCCGTCCTCATGCTTCTGTTGATTCATATATTGCTGTACAGCCTGTTTGCCCGCGCCGGCGCTCGCCCGGCGTTTCTCGAACTCGTCGTACTTCTCCCGGTAACCGCAGACACAGGCGAATATCCGCTTGTCCCCTTCGCCGCGCAGCTCCAGCTTTTTGTGGCAGTTCGGGCAGCGGGCGTTAGTCTGGAAGGATACATTTTTACGGTAACCGCAGGCCCGGTCGGAGCAGACCAGCATCTGGCCTTTCTTTCCGTTTACCATGAGCAGATATTTCCCGCAATCCGGGCATTTATCCCTGGTCATGTTGTCGTGGCGGTAAACGGCGTCGCTTACCAGTACCGCCGATACCAGGCTTGCCGCGTACTTGCGCATTTCGCCGATAAACGCCTTGCTTTGCGCCTGACCCTTGCTGATTTGGGATAAAGTCTGCTCCCAGTTCGCGGTGAGCTCCGCGGATTTCAGATCGGCGGGAACCAGATCGACGAGCTGCATGCCCTTGGATGTGGGGACAAGCTCCTTTCCCCGCCGCTCGATATAAAAGGTGGAAAACAGCTTCTCGATGATATCCGCCCTGGTAGCGGGCGTACCCAGGCCGCTGGTCGCTTTCAGCGCGTCCCGGAGTTCTTTGCTGTCGACGCGGGGATTTTCCATCGCCGTCAGCAGGCTCGCCTCGGTATAGCGGGAAGGGGGCCGGGTTTTGCCGTTTTCGATACTCACGCTCAGTATACGAAGCTTATCCCCCTGATTCAGCGCCGGCAGGGCCTGGCTCTTCATCTCCTCGCCTTCGCCGCCCTCGTCGTCGTCCTCATCTAAAACTTTACCGTAGGCTTCTTTCCAGCCCGGGTTCTTTTCCGTCTTTCCTTTCGCGTATAGCTTATGCTTGCCGGCGGTCAGCGTCAGCCTGACGTCTTCATATTCATAAGGGGCCGACATCACCGCCAGAAAACGCCTTACGACCAGATCATAGATATTCCGCTCTTCCCCGGTGAGGGCGGCCAGATTAGGCGGTTCCTCAGTGGGGATGATGGCGTGGTGGTCGGTGACCTTCCCGTTATCTACGATATACTTCGTCGTCCGGCTTCGCAGGAGCCGCTGCGCCATGCTCTGATACGGGCCGACGGCAATGCTGCGGAGACGCTCCGGTAAAGTCGCCGCCACGTCGTCGGTGATGTAGCGCGAGTCTGTACGGGGATAGGTCAGCAGCTTGTGCCGTTCGTAGAGGGACTGCATGAGGGAGAGCGTCTCCTTGGCTGAGTAGGCGTATTTCTTGTTGGCGTCCCGCTGAAGCTCCGTCAGGTCGTAAGCCGCAGGAGGCGCTTTTTGCTTGTATTGCTTGGTCAGGGCCGCAACCGAAGCGGTAGATCCGCCCGCAGGTTTTCCCTGGAGTTCGGCTAAGATCGCTTCGGCTTTGTCACGGGAGAAAAGCCGGGCCTGCTGCTTCTCGTCCGCCCAGGTCGCCGTGAACCCGTCGAACTTCGCTTTGATCGTATAGTAATCCTTCGGGACGAAATCCTTGATTTCCTTCTCCCGCGCCACGATGAGCGCCAGGGTCGGCGTCTGTACCCGGCCGCCGGATAGCTGGGCATTGAACTTACAGGTCAGGGCCCTGGTGACGTTGAAGCCCACCAGCCAGTCCGCCTCCGCCCGGGACTGGGCGGACAGATACAGGTTGTCGTAATCCTTGCCCGGCTTGAGATGGGCGAAGCCTTCCTTGATGGCCCTGGTCGTCTGGGACGATATCCACAACCGCCGGAGCGGCTTTTGGCAGCCTGACTTCATCAGTATCCAGCGGGCTACCAACTCCCCTTCCCGCCCGGCGTCTGTGGCGATGACGACCTCGCCGATATCCGGCCGCCGCAGAAGGCCCGCTACGATGTGGTACTGCTTCGACGATTCCTTTATCACCACCAGCTTCATCCGCTCCGGCAGCATGGGGAGGGTGTCGAAGCTCCAGGTCTTGTACTGCTGGCCGTATTCCTCCGGGTCGGCGAGGGTCACCAGATGGCCCAGGGCCCAGGTCACCACATAGCCGCCGCCTTCTAGGTAGCCGTCGCCTTTCTGCCGGGCGCCTAATACATTGGCGATCTCCCGGGCGACGGAGGGTTTTTCCGCTAAAACTAAGGACTTCGTTGCCATTAATCTACTCCTAGCACAGCTTAGCCGTTTGCGCAATATAGCGGCTACGGTTTCTTCACATAATACTTCGGATTGTTCAGCGGGTCAACCACCGCGCCGTTTACCCTGATCTCAAAATGCAGATGGTAACCGGTAGACAGCCCCGTAGTCCCTACGCCGCCGATATCGCTGCCTTTGAGCAGCGTGTCGCCGACTTTGACCTTGATGCTGTTGAGATGGGAGTATTGGGTAGCCACGTTGCCGCCGTGGTCGAGGATGACTGTATTGCCGTAACCGCCGTAGCTTCCCGCCATGATGACGACGCCTGTCTCCGCGGCTTTCACCGGGGTCTCCTTCGGCGCCGCGATATCTATACCGGAATGGAATGTTTTGGTCTTCAGGATGGGATGGACCCGCATACCGTAAGGGTCGGAGATACGGGTATATCCGGGTACGGGCCAGCCCATGGTACCGTCGCCCATATACATCGAAGGATACTTCTTCTGAATGTCCGCGACGTAGGTTTTTATCAGCTCAGATTCGGCTTCGAGCTCTTTCATCGCTTCGCTTAAAGCCGCTTTATCCGCGGCCAGCTGATCGGACTGCGCTTTATTTCTGTCCGCCTGCGCCTGCAGTTCCGCCGTTTTGTCCTCCCGCTGCGACCGGTCGTCTTCCAGAAGCGCCTTTGTCAGCTCTATATTCAGCTTCTGATATTCCAGTTCCGCCCGGGCTTCCCGCAGGCCCCGGAGCAGGAGCATATCGTTGTCCACCACAGTAGTCATCATGTCGAAACGGGTGAGGAAATCTGTGATATTTGAGGACTCCAAAACCACGTCGAGCAGGGGTACGTCCCCGTCCATGTAGAGCTGCACCAGCCTCGCGTTGAGATACTCGGTACGCAGATTGACGTCTTCCGTCTTCAGCTCGATATGGTATTCCATGACGACGATTTCATCTTCTTTGATAGCGATTTGTTCCTCAAGGAAGGCTATCTCTCCCTGCAACTCGTCGATTTCTGTGGAAAGCAGCTTTATCTCCCCCAACAAACCGCTCTGCTTTGCCGCGATGCTCTTTTGATCCGACTGGATTTTTTTGCTTTGGTCGTTCATATCCTTGATTTTTTCCTGAAAGCTGTTCAAGGCGGCCTGGTCGTCGGGGGAGATGCGTTGATTCGCGGCCAAAGGGCGCTGAAGCGGACCCGGGATAAAGCTCAGCATCCCGAAGCACAGCAGGCATACCAGGAGAAAAGACAAGAGTTTGGTTTTCGAGCCGGTCGACATAGAGCTTACACCGCCTTTCCATATATCCGCGCAGTTCATTTTATAGAAAAGTTGTTTCAATTTTGCATATTATGTATAAAAATTTATGACCGCTGTGGTAATATAGAATCATGGAAACGCGAAAAACAAACGAACACCTGAAACGTTTTGAAGGCGCCGACGACTATATCGCGTCCGGGGAACTTAAAAGCGCCGTCAACGCCGCCGTTACCCTGGGCCGGCCAATCCTGATCAAAGGCGAGCCCGGTACCGGGAAAACCATGCTGGCCGGAAGCGTCGCCGATAGCCTCGGTCTGAAGCTCATCGTATGGAGCATCAAGTCCACGACGAAGGCTAAGGAAGGGCTGTATGTATACGACACCGTCCAGCGGCTTTATGACAGCCAATTCGGCGAGGAGGGCGTATCGGATATAGCCCGGTATATCCATCTGGGCAAGTTGGGGGAGGCTTTCTCTTCGGAAGAACCCGTGGTACTGCTCATCGACGAGATAGACAAAGCCGATATCGAATTCCCAAACGATCTCCTTTGGGAGCTGGATATGATGAGCTTTTACATCCCGGAGACGAGAGAAACGGTCAGGGCAAAAAACGTCCCCATCGTCATCATCACCAGCAACGCCGAAAAAGAACTGCCCGACGCTTTCTTAAGGCGCTGCGTTTTTCATTTCATCGAGTTCCCCGATGAAGCAATGATGAAAGAGATCGTCGGCGTGCATTATCCGGATCTCGACGAAAGGCTTGCCGGGCGCGCGATGAACGCGTTCTACAAACTGCGGGAAATCAAAGGCGTGATGAAGAAGCCCGGTACCGGCGAACTTCTGGACTGGATCAAGGTGCTGAAGAAAGAAAACGTCCCCCTGGACGCTATCGAACGGGATATCCCCATGATGGGCGTGTTGATGAAGAAAGACGAAGACATCGATCACGCGCGCAAACAGTTAAAGGGGCAGTGACCCATGCTTTCCGGCTTTTTCTATGCCCTGCGCGGGGAGGGGCTGCCCGTCTCCCTGCACGAATGGCTGACGCTGACGGAAGCCCTTTCCGCCGGTTTGGCGGACAACAGCCTGACGGAGTTTTACTTTCTTGCCAGAAGCCTCCTCGTTAAAAACGAAGCGCTGTATGATAAATATGACGCGGCTTTTGCGGGATACTTCGGCGGCGATGAAGCGGATACGAAGAAACAAACCCCGGAGATCAAAGCGGCTGAGCGGTCGTACGATCCGGATTTTTTTAACCCCGCCCGCTATGAAGAAAGACAAAAACCGGCGCCCGGGACGGAGACGGATCTAAGCGCCTTTCAGGATAGATTAGACATATCGGCAGCGCTTCAGCCGGAGGACGGCGGGACGAAGGAGCAGAAACGCGAACTGCCGGAAGCCGGCGGCGCCAGGCCCGGGGCGGGCGAGTCCGGGGCGGGCGAAATCAATTTCAGCGGGGAAACGAGGGGCATGACGGCGGTAAAAATCGCGGGCCGCCGGAGATACAGGGATTATCAGGACGACAATATTAAGAATATCCGGCAGTATGAAATCGCCCTGCGGAATCTCCGGCAATTGTCCACAAAGCTGGAAGGGCCTAAAGACGAGCTGGACCTGGAAGCCACCGTCGAGGAGACCGGCAGGAACAACGGCCTGCTCTCCCTGCAATGGGAACGGCCCCGGAGAAACGCGCTGAAGGTGCTGGTGCTGATGGACAGCATGGGTTCGATCTACAGCCACTACGACGTATGCAAAAAGCTCTTCAACGCCGCCAACAGGAGTACGCATTTCAAGGAGATACGGTTTTTCTATTTTCACAACTGTGTCTATGGCAGGATATATAATAACCAATGGCTGGATATCAGGGAATCAGTCGCCACTGAGGATTTCTTCAGGCTTTACAACGCGGATCACCGGCTGCTCATCGTCGGCGACGCCCAGATGGGGGAGCAGGAGCTGATGAAGGCGGGGGGCGTCATCGACTGGAGCGCGGAGTACAACGCCGAGCCGGGCTTGACCTGGCTGAAGCGGATCGCCCGGCATTATCCCTACGCCGCGTGGCTCAATCCGGTCCCCGAACAGTTTTGGGGCGGATACGAATCGATCAGGACGATCGGGGAAGTGTTTACCATGTATGAGCTTACGCCCGGCGGGATAGGAAAGGCGGTCAGGAGATTATTAGCCAAGCGGGACAGGTAAAATACAGCCGCTTTTTCTGTCCAAAACGATGAAAACAAGGTTAAAAAAGACAATGTACAGGCTACGCCGCAATCAGGAAGCCAAACACGGCGATCATGTATTTTAATGAGAATCTCTGCTTTTAGCGGACGATCATAATTGACATCAAA
>Ga0082212_10002290_pt1 | contig 28067 bp, 16 predicted proteins | sample TergutNt197P3_FD_71548 | JGI IMG/M metagenome (GOLD analysis project Ga0082212, IMG submission 71548) | Neocapritermes taracua P3 segment gut microbial communities from Petit-Saut dam, French Guiana - Nt197 P3 | ecosystem: Host-associated > Arthropoda: Insects > Digestive system > Gut ...
GCGGTAGAAATTGAAAGCATTGCCATAACCAGGCCGCCGACAAAGACGGTCTATTTTGCGGGTGAAAGTCTCAACCTCGCGGGCATGGTAGTTACGGCGACTTATAGCGACGGCAAAACGAAAACGGTAACGGGCTATACGACAATCCCGGCTGCAGGAACCGCATTGAACGCGTCAGGGACGCAGACCATAACAGTCAGCTACACCGAAGGCGTCGAAACAAAAGCCGTTTCATTCAATGTTACGGTAAACGCGGTAGAAATTGAAAGCATCGCGATAACGACGCCGCCGACAAAGACGACCTATTACGCGGGTGAAACGCTCAGCCTTGCTGGAATAGTTGTAACGGCAACATACAACAACGGTAAAACGGAAACAGTCGGCGGCTACACGGCGTCGCCGACGGAATTGACTGTTGCAACGCGGACGATCACGGTAAGCTACGGCGGCAAGACGGCAACATTTGACGTCACGGTAAACGCGGTAGAAATTGAAAGCATTGCCATAACCAGGCCGCCGACAAAGACGGTCTATTTTGCGGGTGAAAGTCTCAACCTCGCGGGCATGGTAGTTACGGCGACTTATAGCGACGGCAAAACGAAAGCGGTAACGGGCTATACGACAATCCCGGCTGCCGGAACCGCATTGAACGCGTCAGGGACGCAGACCATAACAGTCAGCTACACCGAAGGCGTCGAAACAAAAGCCGCTTCATTCAATGTTACGGTAAATACGGTAGAAATTGAAAGCATTGCCATAACGACGCCGCCGACAAAGACGGTCTATTTCGCGGGTGAAAGTCTCAACCTGGATGGAATAGTTGTAACGGCAACATACAACAACGGTAACACGGAAACGGTCAGCGGCTACACGGTGTCGCCGACGGAATTGACTGTTGCGACGCGGACGATCACTGTAAGCTACGGCGGCAAGACGGCGATGTTTAATATCACGGTAATCGCGGTAGAACTCACCGACATCGAGGTAACATCCAAACCGACAAAGACTGAGTACAAGGAAGGCGATGCTCTTGACCTTACGGGTCTGGTTATCACTGCTAATTACAGCAATGGAAAGTCCAAAACTGTAACAGATTATATAACCAATCCGAAAGGAGGCGCGGCGCTGAACGTACCTGGAAATCGAACCGTCATTGTTATATACGGAGAAAACGAAGTTGTCAGGAAAACGAGTTTCGGCGTCACGGTAAACGAAGCCATCCCGGAAACGTTTATCGAAGTTTCTGGCGCTCATACTGGATTCCAGATCGGACTTCTTGCGCCCATGGAAACCAGATCAAGGTCAATTGACCTGGTATGGGTACGCCCGCCGGAATTTCCGGAAACCGATAAAGTGACGTTTAATGTTACCGGCTGGCAAGGTCCATTTATGCTGTGGGTCGGCATAGAGGATAAATACCCGGGAGTATATATAGAAGTAGATGAAATTATCGAAGATCAACAAATTATAGAGAAAAACATCAGCGAATACTTCTATGAGGTTTTAATCCCGAAAGGTGTTTATGACGCGGGAATTTACTTCGAAGGAGAGTCTGGATGGTACAAGGATGATCTTCGAGAACACGATATAGTTACAGTTCTGAAAAATGGCGCTACAGCCAAGGTAGTCTTCAAACACGAAGACGAACCAGTACCCTTTGAAAAAAATGTTATCCTTGATGAATGGGAACCCGATCTATTTAAAGAAGTCAGAGAGGAAGAACCGGCGCCGCTTCCCGACATTAAAATCATTGGCTTTACGCTGGTTTCAAGCGTACGGGTGACGATGACGACCTACGATTACACGTTCGTCGCGCATGTTACAAACAATGGCGGCGATGCTGAAAATGTAACCGCCCGTCTTATTCATTTCCCTGCCGCTGTCGAAGTAACCGGAGACATCAATCTCACTTTCGGCAATATTTCGGAAGGATCGACGGTAATTAGCAAAGAGACATTCACTATTCGCAGACTCATGACCGCGGCGTATAACGACGCGGATCTGAAATTCGAATTCGAATGGGATCGTCCGTAATTTACGGATTCGTTGAAAGTTGAAATTAGGTTAACCCGGAAGCGGCGCAGATTCGATGCGTCGCTTCCAAAAATAATCTGATATTAATATGGAGAAAAAAATATGAAAAAATATTTTAAAATTGCCGCGGGAATGTTTTTTGTCGCTTGCATGATACAGACGGCGGCAGGAACTGCCATTGAATACGCGTCGCAATATGATCAGGAACAGGATCGTTGGCAGTACGATTATACGATAACCAACAACCTGGATGAGAATATCTTCGCTTTTGCCATTTATTTTGGGTCGCCTGATAATAGTGACACTCAGTTTTACTACAGCGATCTGGCAATCGGCGGGGTTAATCTCGATGATTGGGATGGCTGGCTTGATGTTTGGAATGGCTGGTTTGTGGACGGATGGAATCCGCGTGACCCAGGCTATCGAGGTTTCGAACGCTACGAAGCAGGACAAATTGTCGCATTTAGTTCGGATCCGAACGCCATATGGCTTGCGCCGGGTGAGTACCTGGAATTATCAATCAGTTTTAACTGGCTTGGAGACGGAACGCCGGTGGGGCAGTTTTATGAGATGCTCTACAGCGATTTCGCCACGGTTCTGGATGATGGCTTTGCCTCGTACAAGGGTAACGACATACAGCCTGTGCCGGAGTCGCAGACCTTTATGCTTATGGGAATGGGCCTGATAGGACTTGCGGCGTATTATCGTCGTAGCCGTAAGCGTTAATCACGCGCACACGGTTAGCAAGCGAGTAAATGATTTATATATTAACGAAGTAAAAATACCCGCCGATTTTCCGTTGGCGGGCTTTTTTGATATTTAAAAACGGGAGGTGTGAAATTAAAAGAGGGAAGCTGTTCAAAATGATTGTTTCAACGGCGTTGTTGCCGGTGTTGATCTTCGGTATGATGCTGAATCCGGCTTTTACATATGTGATCAACGACCAATATGAGCCGTATGACGCTGATGTTGTTTCTCAAACGCCGGAAGAAAACAAATACCGCTTTGCAGAGGACCGTGTGATTGTAAAACTTGCCGGCTATCAGCCGTCGATGTTTTCTAATGGTCCGGGAAACGGCGCGGATTTATCGTACCTTGGCGTTTCTTTTACCGATATCCGCATGCTCAACCCGGCAACAGCGATTGATGAACTGGAAATCAACAATACGGGCGGCTTCGCGTCAAACCCTGCTACAAACACCCAAAACAACGTATTCGTCCTCACTTTGGGAGAAACCGGCGTTTACGCTGTGGAAAACGCGTTGGCAATTCTCAACGAAAACCCGTATGTTGAAATCGCGGAGCCTGATTATCTGCGCGAATTTGCCGTGACGCCGAATGATCCTATGTTCAAATCGCAATACGCGCTTGCGAAAATTAACGCGTCGGCGGCGTGGGATGTTACAACCGGCGACAGGAACGTGGTGGTCGGCGTTGTAGACAGCGGAATCGACGGTACACACCCTGATTTGGCGGCTAATCTATGGGTGAATCCCAACGCTGGAAAAAACGGGTATGTAAACGATATCCACGGCTATAATTTTACGGGCAAAATCGGCGGCATACCGACGGATAAAAACGGTCACGGCACGCATGTGTCCGGCATTATCGGTGCAAAAGGCAATAATGGCGCGGGTATCAGCGGCGTTAACTGGAATGTTAGCCTGGCATGGCTGGGTGTAGACGCGGGTGGCAATTACGTATCCGATTCAGCTGTTATAGAAGCTATAAACTATGCCAATAATCACGGCATTACCATTCTCAATGGCAGTTGGGGCGGCAGCGCCTATTCGGAAGCGTTAAAGGACGCGATTTCCAATTATAATGGCCTGTTCGTGGCGGCCGTAGGCAATAACAGCTCAAACAACGACGTCAACCCCTTTTACCCCTCGTCTTTTGATTTGCCGAACATTATTGCGGTTGCGTCCACGGATTCCGCGGACAAATTGGCTTCTACATCAAATTATGGCGCAAAAAGCGTACATATAGCGGCGCCTGGCGATGAAATACTGAGTACATACCCGAACGGCAAATACAAAAACATGAGCGGCACATCAATGGCAAGCCCGCATGTAGCGGGTGTTGCGGCGTTGATAAAAGCGGCTTATCCTAAATACTCGACGGAACATGTTCGGGATAAGTTAATACGGACGGCGCGTTCGGCGAGTACGCTGACTTCGTATGGTTTTGGTATCGTAGACGCGAACGCGGCGTTGAAGCTTATCTACGGCGATGTGAACAACGACGGGCGCGTCGACATGCTTGATTGTATGATTTTGAGGCTTTGGCTGGCCGGTTGGCGTGATCGGGATTTCAATGAAGCCGCTGCGGATATAAACGGTGACGGGATAGTCAACTCTCTGGATTTGATGATAATGCGATTGCATCTTACCGCCTGGCCTGGGTATGAATCCCTGCCGGTACCGCAAACAAAGAAATGACCGGTTATGGCTCCAGCGGTGCCATGCGTGTTTAGGGAAACACTGATTAATTGTTTGCGCGGGTGAATCGCTGCGTTGCGCGGTGCTCGTAACCTTAACATATTTCTATATATGCTTCGGTTTCTGCGCTCCGTGCGCCTTGCGCTTCATCCCTCATAAGCAATTAATCAGCGTTTCCTTTGAGGCGCGCAACATGATGTGTCTATCGTAACTTTGCCTAGTGCGGCGGCAAGCCGCCGCGATAAAAGCGGTAGCAAACTCCCGCGCTCCATAAATAAGCGTTTCATACGCAAACGGCGCATATCACGCCGGCGGTCCCATGTCAGTGAATTACTACTACTTTTACCCCTTACTTCCATATTTTTATTGCATTTCCGGCGGCTGAAACGTAAAATGGTTTTCGATAGTCTATAGTTGGGAGTATTAAAATATATAGCTCAAACGGTCTCGTTAAGGCTTTGCAGGTTTACAGATACAGGCAAAGCGAAAAGGTTGACAGACGTCGATTGAGAAGAGGGTAGAAATTATGAAAAAGACACTTTCCTTATTCCTTAGTTTTTGCTTAATGTTTTCAAGTTCACCATTTGCGCTTTCAGCTTTTGCCGCAAATGAAAGTTCATATTCAAATGCTATTCATGATGGTTACGTTTCCGAATCCTTCCAGCCGATTAGCGCCGAGCAACTGGAAGCAAAACGGGTACCCAACGAAGCTCTTATAAAGTTCAAAGACCCTGCCGCGGTTCCAGGCCGGGAGAAGCAGTTGCGGAAAGAAATCGATAAATTCCAAAAGGTTGATTTTATCGATCAACTGGGGGTTTACGTCGTCAGAATCGAAAACCTTGAATCGGATCCGGAAGCCATATTCAACCGGCTGAGAAGCAACAGGTTTATCGAATATGCCGAGCCTAATCATACCCTTGATTTTGCCATAACGCCCAACGATCCGAATTACAGCAGCCAGAAAGCTGTGCTGGGCCTTATAAATGCGCTGGATGGCTGGGATGTCGTCAATGAAGCTTATAATAATGCCTCGCTCAAACAGAGCCCGCTTATTGCGGTTATCGATTCCGGCATCGTCGAAGGTCACACTGATCTGCCTAAAGTGGAGAAAGGGTATGCCGCCGTATCCGGCATGACACCCTCTACCGTCAAGCTAAGCCATGGTACAAATGTTGCCGGCGTCTTAGGCGCCATCGGTGGCAATAAGATTGGCATTGCCGGCATAGTCACTACGGCCCATCCGGACAGAACAAACTGGACCGCCAGACTTATGACTGTCAAGGTTGATGACGCCGCAGGCAGCATGACTGTTGCGAATGTTGCCAAAGGAGTCACCTGGGCGGCCGACAATGGCGCAAAAGTGTTTAATATGAGCCTCGCCACCGCCTCCGATAACGCAACTTTAAAATCCGCGATCGACTATGCATATAAAAAGGACATCGCAATTATCGCCGGATCTGGAAACGATGGCAAGGATGGAGTTGTTTACCCGGCGCGTTATCCCAACGTTTTGGCCGTCGGCGCCGTTGCCAGTACCGGAGTTGATAGAATATCATGGGCGAACTACGGCCTCGGGCTTGATGTCATCGCCGTTGGAAGTTATTACTCAACGTCATCGTCGTTAGGCTATGCCTCAGTAAGCGGTACTTCTTTCGCTTCCCCACAAGCCGCAGGTCTGGCAGCTTTAATGCTATCGATAGACCCAACCCTCAAGCCGGAACAAATTTACAAGTTAATAAAAAGCAATGCCAAGCCTTTGAATAAAGGCACAACATCAACTTCATGTACCAATCCCTCTGTGAGTGTCGCAACACCTGCGTCCGAGACGGGATGCGGCATAATCGACATCGCCAAGACGCTTAGGGCGCTTGCCCCAAAGGCGGAGGTTCCGACGTTTAACGACCCCGGCGGTAAGATTGAGGTAACCACGCTACCGACGAAGACGAGCTACACTGTAGGCGAAACGCTCGACACAAAAGGCATGAAGGTAACCGCTACATACAGCGACCTTACCACGAAAAAAGAAGTCACGACGTCCACAAGCCCGGTAAACGGGACCAAGTTTGATAAGGCCGGTACGCAAACTGTAACGGTGAGTTACACCGAAGGAAGCACAAAGGCTACTACTACGTTCGGAGTCACAGTAAACGAAGCGGTTGCTGCGTTGTCAAGCATCGCGATAACGACGCAGCCGACGAAGCGCGACTACTTCGCAGGCGACACGCTTAATACGGCGGGCCTTGTAGTGACGGCTACTTACAGCGATGGTAGTAAGAAAGCTGTAACCGGATATACGACAAGCCCGGCAAACGGCGCGGCGTTGAACACGGTGGGCTCGCAAACGATAACGGTGAGCTATACGGAAGGCGGCATAACGCGTACGGCGACGTTTACGGTCAATGTTGCCGCGGTTACATTGACAAGCATCGCGGTAACGACGCAGCCGACGAAGGCGAGTTATAACGCGGGCGAGACGCTCAGCACCGCGGGTATGGTAGTAACGGCTACTTACAACGATGGTAGTAAGAAAGCTGTAACCGGATATACGACAAGCCCGGCAAACGGCGCGGCATTGAATACGGCCGGTACGCAGACTGTAACGGTAAGTTACACGGAAAACGGGGTAACGGAGACTACCTCGTTCAATGTAACGGTAACCAAGGTACTTGATACGATCGCGGTAACGACGCAACCGACAAAGACGAGCTATAACGTAGGCGAGACGCTCAGCACCGCGGGTATGGTAGTGACAGCAACGTACACCGGTGGCGCTCCGAGTGCCGTGGTAACCGGATATACGACAAGCCCGGCAAACGGCACAGTGTTTAATACGGCCGGCACGCAGGCTGTAACGGTAAGTTACACGGAAAACGGGGTAACGAAGACTACCTCGTTCAATGTATCGGTAAGCAGAGTACTTGATACGATCGCGGTAACGACACAGCCGACGAAGACGAGCTATAACGTAGGCGAGGCGTTCAGCACCGCGGGCATGACGGTAACGGCGACGTATAACGACAAGAGTACCGGCGTAGTAACTCCGACTCTTGTAACGCCGGCCAACGGCACGGTGTTGAACACGGCCGGCACGCAGACTGTAACGGTAAGTTACACTGAAGGCGGGGTAACGAAGACTACCTCGTTCAATGTATCGGTAAGCAGAGTACTTGATACGATCGCGGTAACGACACAGCCGACGAAGACGAGCTATAACGTAGGCGAGGCGTTCAGCACCGCGGGCATGACGGTAACGGCGACGTATAACGACAAGAGTACCGGCGTAGTAACTCCGACTCTTGTAACGCCGGCCAACGGCACGGTGTTGAACACGGCCGGCACGCAGACTGTAACGGTAAGTTACACTGAAGGCGGGGTAACGAAGACTACCTCGTTCAATGTATCGGTAAGCAGAGTACTTGATACGATCGCGGTAACGACGCCTCCGACGAAGATGAGCTATAACGTAGGCGAGGCGTTCAGCACCGCGGGCATGGTAGTGACGGCAACGTACACCGGTGGCGCTCCGAGTGCCGCGGTAACGAGCTATACGACAAGCCCGGCCAACGGCACGGTGTTTAATACGGCCGGATCGCAGGCTGTAACGGTAAGTTACACGGAAGACGGGGTAACGAAGACGGCCTCGTTCAATGTAACGGTAAGCAGAGTACTGGACAGCATCGCGGTAACGACGCCTCCGACGAAGACGAGCTATAACGTAGGCGAGGCGTTCAGCACCGCGGGCATGGTAGTGACGGCGACGTATAACGACAAGAGTACCGGCGTAGTAACTCCGACTCTTGTAACGCCGGCCAACGGCACGGTGTTTAATACGGCCGGCACGCAGACTGTAACGGTGAGTTACACGGAAGACGGGGTAACGGAGACGGCTTCGTTCAATGTATCGGTAAGCAGAGTACTGGACAGCATCGCGGTAACGACGCCTCCGACGAAGACGAGCTATCACGTAGACGAGGCGTTCAGCACCGCGGGAATGACGGTAACGGCGACGTATAACGATAAGAGTACCGGTGTAGTAACTCCGACTCTTGTAACGCCGGCCAACGGCACGGTGTTTAATACGGCCGGCACGCAGACTGTAACGGTGAGTTACACTGAAGGCGGGGTAACGGAGACGGCTTCATTCAATGTATCGGTGAAAGAATACGATCCCGCGGATTACAGCGGAGTAACGGCGGCGATAGCGAGGTTCAACGCGCTTGACGTGAACGATTACACACCGGGCAGCTGGGCTGCTGTAGAGGCGGCGATAGCGTCGGTGGTTCCCGGTCTGAACGAGAACGAACAGGTTCGGGTTGACGGATTCGCGGCGGCGATCAACAGCGCGATAGATAATCTGGTTTACAAAGATGTGATGGAACCTGCCCTTCAAATCCTCAGCTACACTCTGGTTGAAAGGGTGTGGTCGGAAAACCCGGCGGCTTATGATTATATTGTCAGGGCAACGGTGAAAAACAGCGGAGCCTTTGCTGGAAATGTAACCGCCACCCTGGTTGGGCATCAGGACTTCGTTAGAGTGATTGGCGACGGTATTCTTCATTTTGGCGATGTTCAAACCAACGCGGAGGTAATGAGTCAAAATACCTTCACTATCAGCGTGGATATAGATAAATCCACGCAATTCGACTACAATAAGCTGGTATTTGATTTTGATTATACCGCGGTTCCGTAATTACATGTGAGGGCGTATAGCCCTGGTAAAAAGAGAAGGGAAAATGGGTGCGGGCTGAAAAAGCCCGTACCCTGAAGGTCAATAGAGTTTAGTGCTTTATTAAAATGTGTCGAAAGTCTTTACAGTATTACGATTTTTACGGTTTCTGTAAGTTGTTTGTTTTCAATTTACAAGGTGGGCCGTTTCAGGGTATTCGAGGATAATGTCGGGAGTTTTTACATAATCAACGAAACGGCAGCTTTAAATTATTATTTTCCGCCTGTATTGTCTTGTGTTTAAATACAAGATAAAAAGGAGTTTGTAGGCGCGGAACAAGGACAGCCGCTTCAAAATTCTCCAGGATGTTTTGGTGGAATGCAAATTGCTTACATGTATTATGATTTAGCTTTAATAGCGTTTAATAATGTGGAGGTGAAATAATGAAAAGGTTTTTTAACTATGCGGTGATAATGGTTTTTGTTACCTGCCTTATACAAACGGCTGGAGCGACCACGATTGATCTTGGCGTTGCGACGGGGACTAATGAATGGGAATACGTTTTCACTATAACAAACAAAACGGAATTGAATGTTACCGCGTTCTCCTTCTTTTTTGGCACCGATTTATATAACGAGGTGCCATCCTACACTTCTAATGATATGCCGTTAAGTTGGGATATACCGGATGATTGGTCTATCAGATACACTAATCCCTATGATAACTTTTTTGGTGAACTGTTTTCTGGAGAACTGAGAATATTTACATATGCCGGACTTGCGCAAGACGACGTTCTGACATTTACAGTCAGTTTTAACTGGATTGATATAGCCGACGATGTTAATCCCCTGTCGAATATTGAAGATAGTACGTTTAAAATATCCGCTTATGATCCGATCTCAGAAGCTTATTATTATGGTATAGATGTAGTGCACGGCGAACCCCAATTACCCTCGGGTGTGCCGGAACCGCAGGCGTTAGTACTTCTGGGTACCGGACTTTTGGGTCTTGCGGCTTACTACAGGCGGAACCGGTCGCGTAAGTAACGGGGGGGAATTATTTAAAATCATTAAGCCGCACAATTATCGTTTTTACGGCGTTTTACGGCGCACTCCGATTCGGGCGTTACGGTCCGGTACGAAGCGCGCCGTTTTTCTTTTCTGCCGGTAATCTCCGAAAACCCCAAAATCAAGTCTTGCGACCGAGACAAAAGCAGAGTTTACACGTGAAATATATGGGAGCATCAGCGTAATTTATTTTCTTACTGTTACTGCAAAAGGCGGAGGACTAACTGGCCGTTGGAATTGGCCTGCGCGAGGGCGGCGATGCCTGATTGCGCCAGGATCTGATACTTCGTCAGGTTTGAGATTTCTTCCGCAATACTCGCGTCGCGTATCTGCGATTCAGCCGCGAGCGTATTGCGCGCCTGCGTCTGTAAAACTGAAATGGCGGCCTGCAGGCGGTTCATCCCGGCGCCGACTGAACCACGCATAATGGCGATCTCGCTAAGCGCCGCCTCTATGTCTGAAAGAGCCGCCGCCGCGCTTCCGGCTGTCAGCAGATTTGTTGTGTGCAGTCCCGTAGCGCCATTCCCACCGAGCGTTATAATTTTATCGCCGCCTTGCGAGGTGTCGTAACCAACGAGTACGTCTTCCCATACCTGTACAATCCCTCCCGTCAGGTATTGACCGCCGGAACTGTAGACAGACGGAGTTTTTACACCGTAAGAAATGGTCATAACCGCATTTGTCGTAGTGTTGACACCTGTATAATCCCAGATGGCTGCGAATCCATAGTTGTCTGCCGACTGTCCAGGGTTAAATAAACTGTTGCCAACCCTACTTTGTTGCCCCAATTGTAATTCGTTCGGTTTGTTGCCTGATCCAAACGTTATAATTCCGTTAACTACAAGGTTACTTGGAGAACCATTAACAACTATAGGTGCCTCGCCAACGATTTCAACGCTTCCCGGCACGGTTGCGCCAACGTATGGCGTGTCTCCTGTAACTTGTGTTCCACCCACTACAAACGGTGCATCCGCTCCGAGTTGCGTATCTGCATGAAACATAAATTTAAATTCAGCATCATCCGGATTGATCACTTCATACTTCATTTCATAACTTTGACCACCCGGGGTGTTGACTACGGAAACCGTCTGGATAATTGTTAAATCCACACCGGATGCAGCTGGTAGCTTGTAGGTCGTAACCATCCCGTCCGCTGTTTGCGAAGTAATGGACAATGCGGCATTTGGGGTCTCGCCACTATATGGCGGCCAAAGATAGTACGTCGTAGTCCCCACTTTTATTACAGGATTAGAAGTGAGAGGATTGCCGGGAGCCTGAAACAACAAATCTATTTCTTCTCCGTTGTTATTAAACGCCTTAAAGACAGGCCTTCCAAGCGCATCAACCGCGTTGTCCGGCACAACCTTATTGATTACCACTTGTGACATAGGCACGGTTTCCGGCTTATCTTCTAATTTCGGTTCATAAATAGGCGTTCCGACCACAATTGAACCGAAGTTGACATTTATGTAACTTACCGCGCTGAGGTCGCCGATGAATACGTCCAGCGTTTCGCCGAAATCCCTGTTTTTTGCCGCTCTTTCGAGAATATCCGCCGGGTTAAGAACGTTGGAACCGCTTGAATTTGAGTTTAAGGCGTCCAGTATTTCTTGCTGTTTTGCTTTAAGGCCCGCAATTAGAGGATCCGCTGAATCGAGACTGTTTATCTGTTTTTCGAGGTTTGCGTATTCGGAGCTGACGGCATCATATATAAAAAGATTCATGCCGTTGTAATTTGTATCAAGGGCGATACGCGCTATCTCCGCCTGTATCTGCTGGAATTCCTGGTCAAGCGATCTTCGGCCGGAATCGCTGATGGGTTCGCTGGCGGCTTCCGAGGCCAGCGTCACCGCGCGGGTGAGTATATTGGTCATTTCATTCAGCGCGCCGTCAACGATCTGCAAAAAGGCGATGCCGTCGCCGGCGTTGCGCACGGCCTGATTCAGGGCCATTACATTGCCCCTGAGGCTGTCGGCGATCTGGAGGCCCGCCGCGTCGTCCATGCCTGAATTTATACGCTTGCCGGAGGACAGGCGGTTCAGGGTGCGGTTGAGGTGGACGTTGATTATATTGAGTTGCTGCTGTCCATTTACCGAGGCTAAGTTATTAAGAATGCTGAACGATCCCAATCCGAATTCCTCCGAGAATTCCTGGTATCATGCCAAAGAAAATCCGTTTCCCGCTTATAAATAAAATTAAGTAGTCTAATCGGCCCGTCTGAAGGTTTTGATTAGTGAAAAATCAGTATTAAATGCGATGGAAAAATCTTTGGGTATGGGGCGGCAGCCTGACATGTGATCGCCGGTGGCACCATGTCATACATGTCGTCAAAATATAATGATTGCGTCGCAAATTCATATGGAGCGCGGTAGCTTGCTACCGCTTTCAGTCAGGGAGCTTGCTCCCGTCATAATAAGAAACATAACTGCGGATGATATAAGCCTATGCTTTGAAATCAGTTGAGGGCTGTGCAATAAATACGATTCCGCCCGGCGCGGGAGCGGGCCCCCTTAAATAAAGCGGTAGCAAGCTGCCGCGCTCCATAAAATCATTCGAGGTTTTGCAATTACAGACGGATTCACGTTACGCGCCTTCGGCGCCGCCGCCGGAGGCGCGTAACCGGCGGACGAGCGCAACACAAATCCCAGCTCCTAAGGACTGAACGCTGTTAAATAAGAAGTTTTGCAAAATTTCGGTGGAAATCCACTTGATTTCATGATAAAAATTTATTGTATTTATAAATAGCTGAAAACGCCGGGATCAAAGGGTTCGCAACACCCGGCAAGCTTCAGAACTTAAAGCGCTTAACCACGTTGCGCGATATCAACGAGGCTGAAAACGGAGAGCCGAAACTCCATAAGAAACGAGGCGCAATTAATCAGGGAAAATTACTTTTGGAGGAATAATATTATGCGTACCGGGAAAAGAGCCTTAGGGATCCTTTTGAGCATTATGCTCATCATACCTTCCTCTGTTGTTCCTGTCGCGACGTCCGCTCCGGTCACTATCGATAAAAGCGATGTCAGCGTCAGTGCCGAGGTAAAAAAGCTCAGCGGCAATCAAAACGAACTGAATATTACGATTACCGACGCTGGCGGCGTCACGGGCATATCCTTGCTGATCGCCAATAACGCGGCGGGCGTCTATACCATCGAAACCCCTATCGGCAAATACGAGGTGTATGTCGATACGAAAGGTAACGATCAGATCAGAGCGCTTGATATAGTTTCATTTACCGCCATAACCACTGCGCCTGAAACCATCAGAACGACGGCCGAATTACTGTCGGCGGTCGACGACTACGCGAACGCAACAGATGACGTGGTTTTGTTTGTTGCGGATGGAATTACGCTCGGCGCGTTTACCGTTCCCGCCAACCCCGCAGGCATGGCATTAATTATAAAGAGTGAGGACGCTAATAACCCGGCCGTCATTACACGCGGCACGGCTTCGGTTAATGAAAACTTTTCAGTCAAGGCTTTCAGCGGTTCAGACAATCGCTGGATTACTGTAGCCGACAGCGCAAAGTTGATTCTCGAAGATGTCACTTTAGACGGCAAATCCATCGACGCCGGTGTATTGGTTGAAGCCGGCGGCGCTTTCGAGATGACCGGCGGCAAAATCATCAACAATACCGCTTCCTTTGGCGGCGGCGTGTTTGTTGAGACCGGCGGCGTGTTTACCATGACCGGCGGCGAAATTACCGAAAATTTTGCCATATTCGGCGGCGGAGTGTATGTCGAGGAAGACTGCGACATAACCCTGGGCGGTGAAGCGGTAATAGATGGCAACACAATAAACAATGTTTATCTTGAAAACGGCAGCTATATCTTTCTTGCGGCGCCGGCTTCGGGCATGAGTATCGGAGTTTCCAAAGAAGCGGACGACGGCGTCATCGTCAATTTCGGCGCGAATCAGGGCGACGAGCAATACTTCGGTTCGGATGATTCCGGCGAAATTGTAATAGAAAATAATCAACTGATTATTAATCTGTCTGACGGCGAACCTACACCGGAATTTAATTCTCTTGATCCGGTCGTGCTAACGATAAACGGGCCGAATTTTTTGCAAGAATTGCTGGATGCAATAAGAGACTATGGAGATGTGCCGGCCGATGTGGTTATGAATGTTCCAGAATACGATACAACTAGTTGGCTTAAAAACATTGTTGCCATTACCGAGGCGATACTTCTTCCGGAATATTGGCGCCTTACCATTGATGGTTCCGATCAGTTTGGTCTGGATGGAGGGACGCTACAGCGTGCATGTAGCGTTACAGGCGCCCTGTTTACAGTGCCAGACACCGCAGAACTGGTTTTAAAAACCATTACTATTGATGGCAATAAAACTTCTTGTGCCGCGAACCTGGGACCGCTTGTGAGCGTCGAAGGCGGCGTTTTTACCGCGAACGCCGGAGTGTTTTTGTCGAATAACCGCAGCGTGACCGGCGGTGGTGTGTTCGTTAATCGCGGCGAGTTTATCCTGAATGACGGCGGTCGAATCGAAAACAATGAAGCCGACAACGGCGGCGGCGTGTTTGTTGATGGCGGTGAATTTACCATGACCGGCGGTTACGTTATGAACAATACCGCAAATGGCGCCGGCGGCGAGGGCGGCGGAGTTTATGTAAACATGTTCGGCGAGTTCACCATGACAGCCGGACATATCACAAGCAATACCGCTGGCGAAGGCGGCGGCGTGTACGTATTGGCAAGCGACGAATTCACCCTTGGCGGTACGGCTGTAATCAACGACAACACAAACCGCAACAATGTTTACCTTAACGGCGGTTACATTGAGCTTTCAACTGACGTTCCGCCTGCTTCAGGTATGAATATCGGTGTTCAGACCACAAGATATGACGGCGTTATTGTCTTGTCCGACGCGGATTCGAGTGACAAGCAATACTTTCATTCCAACCAGCCAGGCAAGTATGTAAGCTGGAAGGAATCCGAAGACCTGAATGGTTTTGCGGGTTTTAATGGTTTTGTAAGCTTAAATAGTTTTGTAAGCCTGAGCAGTAGCGGCAGCGGACAGCTGATTTTAGCCGACCAGTTAAAAGTGTCGGCAACGCAGCTCAAATTCGAATCTCTTACGGAATATTACGACGACAACGGTACACAGAAGCACTATTCGCAGAATCCCAAATATCCGACGATGGCGATTCCCGTAACGGTCAGCAACCTTGGCGAAGATCCGATTGATCTGACGGATGTGTTGTTCGTTGGCAGCGCTTACAAGATTAATGGCGACGCTTCAGGCAGTCTGACGACGCCGATAACTCTTAACCCTGCGGACACTCCAGGCGATTCCCTTATACTTTCAGTTTTACCGCAGGACAACCTGCTTGTCGGCGACTATGAAGCTGACGGAGAAATCACGATTAAGTGGGATTTGACAATCACTCCAGGAGTCGTTCCGCTTGAGGATGCGATTGTCTCGGCAAGGTTTGCGGTAAAAGACCCGCCGCCTCCACCGGTATATGTAAACGACTACCCTGGTCTGCAATACGAACTTGAAACTACATTCGGAACCGGCACGAGCGATTTGGAAATAATTGTTACGGGACCCATCGTAATTAACGACGGCTTGAAAATAACCAGCCCTTTACGTGCTGACGTTACAATCAAAAGTCAGAATGCGAACAGCCCCGTCAAAGTGACGCGCTCCAGGGACAATGCCGGTTATCTGTCGTTTACCGGCGACATGTTTACCGTGGAAAATGGCACGAGGCTAATTTTTGAAAATATAATTATTGACGGCGACAGGGGAGAATGCCGTCCGAATAACAGGGATTATTGCGCGGACACTGACGTGGAGCATCCGGATTATCCGAATGTTACAGCGGGTTCGCTTGTACGTGTCGACGACGGTAATTTTGAAATGAACCCCGGCGTGACTTTACAGAACAACGGCGGTTTCTACCTCAGCGGCGGCGCTGTAAGCGTCTCAAACGGCACATTTACAATGAAGGGCGGAGATATTATCGACAATAACGCCTTTGCCGGCGGCGGCGTGTATCTGTCGTATGATGGCGAATTTACCATGGAAGGTGGTACGATCAGCGGCAATGAAGCCTTTTTCGGCGGCGGCGTGCTTATCGACTCCTCTTTTGACGGCTTCGGAAGCGGTGATTATATTGCCGGCGGCGAATTCAACTTGACCAGTGGTACAATAAGCGACAATAAAGCCTGGGATCTCAACGTTGACGGCAACGGTGAGTATGTATCAGGCCCCGGCGCCGGTGTTTATATAATAGGCGTCGGTACATTCAGCAATACCGGCGGAACAGTCAGCGACGACGTGGTTTATGATTAATGGTGTGCGCTTCATAGATTCCATATCCGATGAGAGCCTTTAGAAGCGCTTGATAATCACACTGCCTGCGAGGGGAAGCTTTCCGAAAGCTTCCCCTCTTTTGCTTAATATTTCCGGCAGGCAATCAAGGGCGTTGTTTTACCCGGATATTTCATACCAATTGAATGGCGGCGGCGCAAGAGGGCATGTCTGTCTACCGAGATTCACATTCCTAAGGAAACGCTGATTAATTGCCTGTGCGGGCGAATCGCCGCGTTGCGCGGTGCTCGTAACCTCAACATATTTCCATATATGCCTCGGTTCCTGCGCTCCGTGCGCCTTGCGCTTCATCCCGCGCAGACAATTAATCAGCGCTTTCCTAACGGAATAAGTATGGGTAAGTTCATTTTTACACGTTGCGCATGTTTTGTCTCCTTGACATATTGCGTAATATGCCTTCGTCGCCAAAACTGCGCGCGCCTGTAACTGGAATATGAAGTGGGCAATGATGATGAAAGCGGGCTTCGCCCGCATCGTTTATTAAACGCAGACGGTGGCGCCTGCGCCGGCGCTTCCAGGGGCGAACTTACTGTAATACCAATACCGTATCGTAACACCATTTGACCGCATCCAGATATTCGTCGGTAATGGTACCTGGAGCGATGCCTAAACGCTCGGCAAGTTCGTCGACCTTCTCCCAATCGCTGCATTCAAGGCTTATGGCGAGTTCCAAAAGATCGTATAGGCCCCCTGTTCGCTCAATGAGCGCGTCACGAACTTCGTCCTCTAAAAATATGCCTTCGAGTGCCTTGCTCATAGGCATATCCATCAGTACGTTCAGCATCGAAAAAAGCCCGGTTTGAAACACGCTCTCATTGGAGTGAGTACGTATCCATCTCATGTTCAGGTTTTCAAGAAAACGTCCCCGTATCATCGACATCTTTGCGATTTCATCCGGCTTGCCGGCGCTGATTCCCAAAAGCGAGATCATAAATATCCACTTGCGAACTTCTTTCGTTCCAATGATCGTAAGCGCCTGCATGACATCCTTAACATTGGAGCGTAAACCGTAATAAGCCGAATTGACCAGCTTGAGAAGCTTGTATGATAAGACAACATCGTTGCGAATCGTTACTGCAAGTTTTCTGTAATTAATTTCATCTGTAGCGCTGATTTCTTTCAGCAGGACAAGATAGCTGATTTTTAGCGGGGAAAGTGATTTCCCCGTCAATGTAACGGGTTTGCTGAAAAAGTATCCCTGGAACAGGTTGAAGCCCATTTTTCCGGCCAGGTTGAACATCTCATTTGTTTCGATTTTTTCCGCGAGAAGCGTTTTCCCTTTGAGATTTTTATTTTTCAACATGTCCGAAACTTCGTCCGGCGTACTGATAAGAAAATCAAATTTGATTATGCTGCTGATTTCGATCAGCGGATCGAGTTCCGGGCGATAAACAAAATCATCCATGGCGAATACATAGCCTTTTTTGTAAAGCCTGTGACAGGCTTCGATTACTTCAGGCGTGGGCTCGATGTCCTCTAAAATCTCGATTATGAGAGTATCCTTTGGGAACAGCGTCGCGGTATTCTCAACAAGGTGGCGGGAAGTAAAATTTATAAAAGCGGGTTTGCCGCCGGTGATACTTTCAATGCCTCTCGAATAAAAGCTATCCATCACGACATGCGACGTAGCCTGATCGGCGTTTGTAACCAGAGAGTCCGTATCCGCCGATTTGAGTCTAAAAAGGAGTTCATACCCGCGAATTTTCAATTGTTTATTGAAAATAGGCTGCCTTGCTATATATGCATCCAACGGCACGACCTCCAGGGAAACGCTTAATTTACTCGCGGAGCGGGCGAATCGCTTCGACGGCAGAAACATAAATTTTACATCACAATTTCATAAAATGTCATCGCTTTTTACTTTTAGGAAATACTGATTAATTACCTGTGCGGGATGAAGCGTAAGGCGTGCGGAGCGCAGGAACCGAGGCATATAGAGAAATCTGCGCTCGTCTTGTATCCACGCCCTATTGCGCCGTAGAAGCGGCGGAACAGTTATGAAATATTGAGGTTAAGCCTGTTGATTTATCAGATGTTGGAGCTGCGTCAAAGCCCTGCCTGTAACCAGCGCTTCCCGTGCCTTTTCCATGCCGGCCCGGTAGGAATCGGCTGCGCCTGATACGTACAACGCGGCGGCGGCGTTCATGCAAAACAGGTCGGCCGGCGGACTGTCATATCGGCCTGAAAGCACCTCTTTTATCGCCATTGCGTTGTCGTATGCCTTGTTGAAGGAAGCTACGTCGAATGTCGCGTGTGTTTTTATTCCAAAGTCCTCCGGCTGCACAAGGTATGTTTCAATTTCGCCGTTTTTTAATTCGACCACTCTTGTGGGGCCGCATGGCGAAAATTCATCAATTCCCATGGTGCTGTCAATGCCGTTAACCATGCCGTAAGGGGCTGCGGCGCGGTTGATTCCTATTTCTTTTAAAATGGCGACGAGTTGATCGCACACATGGGGCGCATATGCGCCGATTACGATACAACTTGTGTTTTCACAAGGCATCGTCAGCGGCCCTACGATATTGAATGCCGATGTAAAGCGCATGTGCTGGATAAGCCGTGCCCAGCCGGATTTCAGGAAGTTTTCTCCCGGCATGTAACAGATGTTGTGTTTTTCAAGACTTTGTTTGGCTTTGCTCATCGGGCTGGAAAGGTTTATGCCCAGTAGCTCAAAAATTTCAGAAGCGCCCGATACGCCCGTTACTTTTTTTGCGCCCTTTTTGGCGACCGGGACGCCGCAGGCCGAGGCGATAAGCGCGGCGGGCGATGAAGCGTTTATGGTTTTAACGGCGTCCGACCCAGTGCCGACAATGTCGCAGACGACGCCTTTTACATCAGCCGTAAATTTCTCGGTGTCAAACCTGTTCAATGCATCCCAAACGCCGGATAATTCTTCGGTGGTCGGTTTGCGAGCAATATGCGCCATTAAAAACGCTCCCTGCTGAAGCTCCGGCTGTTTGTTTAAAATGATTTGCCTGTAAGCTTCACAGGTTTCTTCCCGCGTCATGATTTTGCCATCGGCCACTTTGCCGATCAATTGGCCGAATTCCCTTAGTTTTTCTTCAGTCGCCAAGCGTGTCCTCACATTTTCTTTATGGAGTGCGGCGGCAAGCCGCCGCTATTAAAGCGGGAGCAAGCTCCCGCACTCTATAATTCAATCAGCATTTATTATGTAAGCCCCAGGGAAACAACGTACTTTAAGGTTTTGCCTGGCAGAATTTCAGGCAAAACCGCAGGGACGCTTTCAAGGTCGATAATTTTATGTATCAGCAGCCTGATTGTGGGAACGTTGTTTTCTAAAATATTTAAAGCCCTTTCCATTTGCCGTTTCGTGCTTCCATACGCTCCTGTTACGGATAATTGCCTGTAATGGATTTCGTTTAACAAATCAGTCGGGATGTTGACATTTTTTGTGAATCCGCTGAACAGGCAATATTTGCCTCCGGCGTTTAATTTCGAAATTCCTTCGGTAAAAGTAATCGGATCCGGGGCCGCGTTTATTGCAATATCAAATTCGCTAAAAGGAACGACATCGGAAATATGTATGCCCCCGTTTTTGCAAAACGGGATCGATAGGCTGATTTTTTCGGGATTTTTCTCTACAACGATCGGATTTGCTTCAAAATGCTTGCACACCAACCCAAGCATAAGTCCGGCGGGGCCGCCTCCGAAAATGAGGACTTTTTGATTCTTGCGCAAATCCGTTTGCTCTATTGCGTTTATTGCCGAAGACATCAATTCCGTCATGCAGGCGATTTCGGGAGGCACATTATCGGGTACTTCTATGAGGCTATCATTGGGTACTTTTACGTATTGCGCAAATCCGCCGTCACGATGAAAGCCGACGATTTGAATGTTATCGCAAAGGTTTTCCACGCCGCTGTTACAGCGCAGGCAATTACCGCAGGCGCTCGCCGGCCAGACGATAAATCTTTTGTTCGATCCGGGCTGCCGTCCGCAGATTTCGTGACCCAATACTCTCGGCAGAACCAGATCTCTTTGGCCCTGGGCCCACATTTTTGCGTCGGTTCGGCATATTGAACAATGGCTTACTTCCAGTAGAGTTTCGGCATCGTCGCAGTCGGGTGTTTTAATGTCGGCTATGTGGATATTTTTCGTACCTTCAAGGATAAGCGCTTTCATTTGGTTTTACCGCGGAATCCTTTGGGAAACGCTGATTAATTGTCTGTGCGGGCGAATCGCTGCGTTGCGCGGTGTTCGCAACCTCGACATATTTCTCTATATGCCTCGGTTCCTGCGCTCCGTGCGCCTTGCGCTTCATCCCGCTCAGGCAATTAATCAGCATTTCCTTTGAAAATCCATAATCGTTATAGCTTTTTATTATTTTTCAGGTATTCGGTTTTTACCAGATCAATGATCTTGCCGCGCCGATCATATAGCCGTTTAAGCTTGCGAGGTTTGCATTTGGCCATCGCGTAATGCGCGAACAGCGGGAAAGCGACGGTGGAATCCAGGTAGCAGACGACGGTATCAGGCAATTGCGATGGATCGACCTTCCCCCATGTTACCGCTTCCTGCGGCGTCGCTCCGGAAAGCCCGCCGGTATCGGGGCGCGCGTCGGTAAACTGGATGAAGTAATCGTGACCTTCTTCTTCAAGGCAAAGCATTTCCTGAATCTGCGGTTCCGTCTGTAGCATGAAATTCTTCGGGGAACCGCCGCCGATGAGCAGGACGCCGGATTTGTTTCCGGCGCGTTTTGCGGCAAGCACAATGCCGGCGGTCTCGTTAACGTCGCGCGATGGATTAATGCGCAGCGCGTTTTCTCGGAGTTCAAGTTCCGCCATAATCATGCCGATGGCTGAGTCACCCGGAGACGAACAGTAAATGGGTACGCCCGCGTGATATGCGGCCGCCAGCAGCGAGCTGTCTTTGCGGCCGGTTTGTTCTTCCAGTTCCGCGCAGTATTTGCCGATAAGATGGTGCAGTTCGGCTGTTCCCATTTCTTTTTGAAATTCGGGCTGCATTAATATCTGCCGCAGTACCTGGTCGGTCGCTATCAATACGTCTTTATGATCGAGCAGGATGTCGTAAATACGCACCACGCCCACGTCGCGCAGTTCCTTGTCCGGAGTAAACGGCGTTCCACGAAAGAGCGGCATATTCAGCGCGTGATGCAAATCGTGATAGAGGTTCGCGCCGGTGGAGATAATCCAGTCCACAAAACCGGCCTTAATCAACGGCACAACCGCCGCCGCTCCCAGCCCCGCCGGCGTCAGCGCACCCGACAGTGTCATGCCGACGGTTACGTTCGACTTGAGCATCTTCTGCGCAAAAAGGCCGCAGGCTTCCTGCAGGCGTCCGCCGTTATAAGCCAGAAATGTGTTGTCAATCAGGTCCGTTACCGATTCCTTTCCGGAAATCGGATTCGGCAGGATGCGTTTTCCCTTGAGAAACTGCTGTTTTCCTCTGGAAAATTTTCGTGGATATTTGCTCACAAAATTCTGTGGCAACTTGATTTCACCCATTTTATTTTCTCCTGTTTATTCAGCGCTTCGATTTTGATTGCGGGCCTTCAACAATATATGGGAAAACAGCTTGTAGACAAGTTTCGCCGCGATAAAATCAGATGCGCGGTATCCCGGTATAGGCGCGAGTTCGACAACGTCGAATACCGGCACAGACGCGGCGTTTATCGAAACCGTGCGAACCACCCCAAGCATGCGCTCCCAGGAAATGCCTCCGGGTTCCGGCGTTCCCACGGCAGGCATGATTGAAGGATCAAGTCCGTCCAGATCGATGGTCAGGTACACATCTCTGTTTTGAACAAACTTCGCCAGACTCTTTAAAAACCCGCCTTCCGGTTCCGTCGACGCTTCTGAAAATATTGTGCGTACCGTTTTGCAGGAGCGCAGAAACTCCGCTTCCTCCAACGAAAGATTGCGAATTCCTATTTGGAATATAGGGCATGTTTCCGAAATCCGGCGCGCGGCGCAGGCGTGGCTGTAAGGCGAACCCTCGTATTCATTACGCATGTCCGCGTGCGCGTCAACGTGTACCGCCACAAGATTATTCGCGGAACGCGCCCGGGCAAGTCCGCGAACTACGCCGGTGGAAATGGAATGTTCGCCTCCAAGAACGCCGAGAACATCCGGAGGCTTTTTGCCTGACAGCAGGTCGTCCACGACATCTTCGATAACCTTGATCATCGCGTCCGGAGAGCCTGCAACGGGATTCATCGGCGCGAGCGTGTGAACGCCGTACCCCATAGCAGGTTCGCAGCCGAATTCGTGATCGTAAAGCTCAACCTGCCGCGACGCGGCGATGATAGCCGCAGGGCCTTCGCGCGTTCCCGCGACATACGAGGTTGTGGCTTCGTATGGAATGGAAAGAAGCCAGCCACGCGCACGTTCAGGCACGGTAAGCTCGTCCGGCAGACCGAGAAAATTCCACGAAGGCTGAAAATAATCAGGATTCATAAGATTTTGGATTATGGATTTTGGATTATGGATTTATGTAATTTTGGATTGCGGATTTAAAAATAACAGTCTGTATATCCACAATCCAAAATCAGTAATCAAAAATCCACAATTTTGAATCCAAAATTAATTCGCCGCTCTGCCTTTTATGCCTTTGGCGGTCGCGGCATTTTTTTTAGCGCTTTCTTTCGGACGCAGCTCACGGGTTTTCTTTCCGGCCTGCCACATTTCAGAATCGGCGATAACCTTCAATTCCCTGGCGAGCTGTTGCTGATAGTCAGCCTTTCCGCAGGAACTAAGTACGCGGCGGGTTTCCGTGCCATCCGCCACTTTTTTGTAGAGTTCCTTAAACACAGGTTCCACGGCCTTTTTAAATTTGGGCTTCCAGTCGAGAGCGCCGCGCTGAGCCGTCGCGGAACAGTTGGAATACATCCAGTCCATTCCGTTTTCCGCAACCAGGCGGATCAGGCTTTCCGTGAGTTCTTCGACGGTTTCATTGAACGCTTCACTGGGGCTGTGGCCGTTTTTACGCAGAACATTATATTGGGCCTCCATGACGCCCGCGAGCGCGCCCATGAGTATGCCGCGTTCGCCCGTCAGATCGCTGTAAACCTCATTCTTGAAGGTTGTTTCAAAGAGATATCCGGAACCGACCGCTATGCCGAGCGCAAGACATTTTTCACGTGCCTTGCCGGAGGCATTCTGCTCAACGGCAAAGCTGGAGTTGATGCCGGCGCCGGAAAGGAAATTCCGGCGGAGCGACGTGCCCGATCCCTTGGGCGCAACCAGTACGACATCCACGTCTCCCGGCGGGACGACCTTTGTCTGATCTTTATATACAATCGAAAAACCGTGCGAAAAATACAGCGTCTTTCCCGCGGTGAGATGTTTTTTCACTTCAGGCCAGATCGCGCGTTGAGCCGCATCGGAAACCAGCATTTCAATAACGGTTCCTCTTTTGCATGCTTCATCGATTTCAAAAAGAGTTTTCCCCGGAACCCACCCGTCTTTTTTGGCTCGATCCCAGTCCTTTGCGAACTTCTTTGACTGCCCGACGATGACGTTAAAGCCATTGTCTTTCATGTTCAGCGCTTGCGCGGGACCTTGCACGCCGTAGCCGATCACTGCAATGGTTTCGTTTTTGAGCACTTTGCGTGCCTTGTCCATCGTAAATTCTTTTCTTGTAATGACCTGTTCCTTTTTCCCGCCAAAATCGATAAGCGCCATAACCAAATTCCTCCAAAGAATTATTCTTAGTTGCCCGTATCGAAACATGAAATAAAAAACTTCTTATAAGTCATTTATCGGCGCAGATCAACATGAATATTGAGTTTTTTAAGCAAATCTTCGTATTCAGGGCGGAAAACGGCTGGCTTTGTTGGCTTCACACCTTGCCTTGTATATAATGTCACACATTGGAGATGGTGGTTGTGGCAACTATTTTATCTATAACCGATTCAGCGCTTTCCCAAGGAGCAACCGAATGACGGAAACCAGTCAGCAATCCATGGAATTCAACTATACAAAAAGGCAGTTGCTGTTCGGCATCGTCAGTATTTTCGCAGTATACAGCAGCATGGCCTACGCTGCGCAGGCGCTGGGCATCGCACGCCCGAAAGTGGCGGCGGAGCTGGACGGCATGTCCCTTTACCACTGGGCGGTCGCAATTCCCGCGCTGCTCAGCACGTTTGCTACGCTCATTTTCGGCAAGTTTTCGGACATATACGGCCGTCGCCTCATGCTTATGATTACACTGGCCGTTTCCTTTATAGGGACGGTTCTGTGCGCGGTCAGCCCCAATTTTACTTTCCTGATTGTTGCCAGCGCCATTGCCGCAATCGGGACCGGAGCTATGATGCCGCTGACGTTTTCCGTCGTCGGCGACTTGTTTCCGCCGGAAAAGCGTGGGAAATGGATCGGACTGCTCAACGTCCCCGTCGGCATTTTTGCTCTCATCGGCCCGACTCTCGGCGGCTGGTTTGTCGATAATCCCGTTCTCGGCTGGCGCTGGCTTTACTGGATTTCGCTGCCGCTTTTGGTGATCTGTCTTTTGACGACGCCGATCGGCGTACCGTCAATACGAAGCGCGACGCGGGGAAAGATCGATATAAGAGGCTGCGGCCTGGTTGCGGTAGCCGCGACCGCAACAATTATCGGGCTTTCATTCGCCGGTGACTATCCGTGGCTGTCGCTGCGGGTCGCGGGTTTGCTGGTAATCGCGCTTGTTTTCTGGGTACTTTTCATTCGTTCGGAATATCGCGCGGAAGAGCCGATTCTTGATCCCAGAGTGTTCCGCAATCGCTCGTTTTTAACGGTGTCGGCCTGCAGCCTCCTTGCCGGTTTCGGGCAGATGGGAATGCTGATGTATTTCATCATGTTTCTTCAAGGAGTGCAGCTCAACACCGATTTTGTGCGTTTCCTTGAACCTGTCGGACGCATTTTTGGATTTAGCGTCGGCAATACCACGATCAGCGGTATCATCATAACCCCGATGAGCGTGGTGATGGCGTTTATCAGCGTTCCGGTCGGTTTCATGATGGGCAGATCAAAAAACTTCAAATGGATGTATGTTGTCGGCTACGGAATTTTGACGGCGGTCATGTTCGGAGTCATTCTGCTCGGCGCCGGAAGTTCGCAGTGGCTTAGTGTTGCGGCGGCGGCGTTGGCGGGAGTCGGGCTTGGCGCGCTTCCTCCGCTGAACACAATGGTGGTGCAAACCGCGGTTCCTCAAAAGCTGCTGGGCGTCGCAATGGGCGCGTTCTTTTTCTGTATGCTGCTGGGCAGCGCCATTTCACCGGCCATACTCGGTTCGACAATGAATTATACCTATAAAACAGCGTTGACGACTTCGATGCCGGCTGAGGTAAGGACCGGCGATTTTCTGGAAACAGCAGGCAATTCCCGTGTGCTGCTCAGTCAAAGGGACATGGACGCGCTGGAAGCGGATTTCGCTGCGAAGGGACATGCGGCGTTCTTCCCGCAGACGGTGAACGCGATTCGGGATTCGCTTGCGGCGGGAGTGCGCGCGGTTTTCTGGGTAAGCGCCATCACAATGCTGCTGGCCTTCATTTTGATCTGTACGCTGCCGGTAAAATCAAAGGGAAATGTTTGATATATGCTGGGTACGGTTCTTAACGCGGCGACGGTAATTGCGGGAAGCTGTTTGGGTCTGGCTTTTAAAAGAACGCTCACCGAAAAATATACGACTATATATTTTCAGGCGGTCGGTTTATTTACGCTCATTCTTGGAATACAGATGTCGCTGAAAATAAGCGCTCCGCTCGTTGTTGTCCTGAGTTTGATAACGGGCGGATTATTCGGCGAGTTTTGCAGGCTGGAAGATCGTATGAATCGCTTAAGCGATAAACTCAAGGCACGGCTCAAAATAATAAACACAAACTTTACCGAAGGTTTGATAACGGCTTTTCTTTTGTTCTGCATGGGATCAATGTCGATATTGGGGCCGGTTGAAGAAGGTCTTACCGGGAAAATGTCGGAATTATTAAAAGCGAAATCGTTAATGGATGGTTTTTCTTCCATGTTGCTTTCGTCCGCACTGGGAATAGGAGTTTTGTTTTCCGTCATTCCGTTGGTGATATATCAGGGTGGAATTACCCTTGGCGTTCGATTGGTAAAGGGAAACATTCCGGAGAGTTACATTAACGAAATAACCGTTGTGGGCGGAATACTTCTGGTTGGACTGGCTATGGACATTCTGAAAATCAAAAAGCTGCGGATTGTGAATCTCTTGCCTGCTTTGATTTTCGTTTGTATTTTTTTATGGCTGACAGATCATTGGCCCGTAATGAATTTTTGAACCACGAATAGACACGAATGCTATAAAGGAAATGCTGATATATTGTCCGCGCGGGATGAAGCGCATGGCGCGCGGAGCGCAGGAACCGGGGCATATGTTGAAATCTGTCGAGGTTGCGAGCACCGCGCTACGCAGCGATTCGCCCGCACGGGCAATTAATCGGCGTTTCCTAAAGCGCCGGAGGCGCTTTTATCGAATTAGTTTTGATTAGTGGTTCTAAAAAGTGAGCGAAATGAGTGAAAAAAGACGTGAGATAAAACGTAGGGAATTTTTCGGCGCAGGCGGCGCGATGCTGCTGTGCGGTGCCGTCAGCACGGCTTTTCCCGCGGCGAACGACGCGCCGGCCAAATGGGATGAAACGCGCGATGTCGTCGTTGTCGGTACCGGCTTTGCCGGTCTCTCGGCCGCGATTGAGGCGCGCGGACGTGGCGCGGACGTGCTGGTCGTTGAAAAAATGCCCGTTTACGGCGGCAATTCGATCGTCAACGGCGGCGATTTTGCCGCTCCGGGCAATGTTTTTCAGAAGGAATCCGGAATTGAAGATTCGCCGGATCTGATGCTGAAAGACATGCTCGCGGCGGGACTGAATCTTAACCACCCGGATTTGGCGCGCATGGTTTGCGAACGCGCACTTGAATCGCTGGAATGGGCGCAGACGGTAATCGGCGCCGAGTTCACACGCCTTAATTTTCACGGAGGCCATTCGGTCAAGCGTTCCGTCCAGACCGTGAATCAGTCCGGCTCGGAACTGGTGAATAAACTGCTGACAAAAGCTCTGGAATCGGGCGTTCGGGTTGAAACGCGCGTTAAAATGACGCGCCTTTTTGCCACCGGAGAAGGCCGGATCGTCGGCGTGGAAGTTCGCCGTGGTTACAAGTGGCCTGACGAAGCTTCCGGAACGCCGAGGACGATCAAGGTAAACCGGGCGGTAGTTCTGGCTTCGGGCGGCTTTTCCCGCGACGCGGCTCTGCGGCATGTGCACGATCCAAGGCTTACGCCGGAATTGGAATCCACCAATCATCCGGGCGCGACGGGCGAAGCGCTGCTCGAAGCATGCCGCGCTGGAGCTATGAACATCCACATGGACTGGATTCAACTTGGCCCCTGGACGAGCCCCGATGAACCGGGATTCGGTTACACACCGCAGGTTTGCGAGCGCATTGTGGGTTACGGCCTTATGGTCGATCCCGCGACGGGCAAACGTTTTTTCAAGGAAACGGGCAACCGCAAAGAGCGTGCCGATGCGAT
>Ga0082212_10002291_pt1 | contig 28060 bp, 16 predicted proteins | sample TergutNt197P3_FD_71548 | JGI IMG/M metagenome (GOLD analysis project Ga0082212, IMG submission 71548) | Neocapritermes taracua P3 segment gut microbial communities from Petit-Saut dam, French Guiana - Nt197 P3 | ecosystem: Host-associated > Arthropoda: Insects > Digestive system > Gut ...
GGGAGACTGCTTTTTTGGAGGTTGGTTGCGAAGCAGGAGTCGGAAGCCACTGCTCATATACCCCGGAACATTTGTAGAAGCCTCAAAAAAGCATCTCCCGGACACCCCTCTGAAGTGTAACCCCGGATACCCACTGCAACAGTAGCTTTCAAAGCATAATAAAATCGCTTGTTTTTTATACCGCTTGCCAACGGCATTACCGTGCGATACAATGAGTGACCAAGAAGGTGACATAAAGGATGGAAACGAGTAAAACCGCAAAGGTTACGATATGGAGCAGGACATTCATACTCATGATGGTATGCAGCATGTGTATGAGCCTGTCGCTGTTTATAGTAAACCCGTTGATTTCAACTTACGCGGCATTTCTTGGCGCCGGGTCGTCGCTTGTGGGGCTCCTTACAGGCTTATACTACGGGGTATCAGTACTGCTCAGGCCCTTTTCCGGCCCCGCGATCGTGTTTCTCGACAAAAAAAAGGTGCTGCTGTTTTCATATGGAATGGGGCTTATTGTCAACACATGCTACGCTGCTTTCAACAGTATTCCCATGTTCATTCTTGCGAGGATCCTCCATGGGGTGCAGTTCAGCGTTATGGGCTCGATCGCCATCACCATCGCGGGAGACAGCCTGCCAAAAGAGAAAATGGGCTCGGGACTCGGCATATACAGCCTCAGCGGGGCGATCGCGACTGCGATAGGCCCTGCAATAGGTATTTTGCTCAGGAGCTGGGGCGATTCCCGTTTCGGCGAAGCGGGCGGGTATAAAAGCATGTTTTACGCCGCTGTCGTTTTCTCAGCGATAGCAACTGTTCCCTGTTTCTTCATACAGCCAAAGAAACGGACAAAGCAGGAGATCGCCGGCGCCGGCGCCTGGTACAGGAACATTGTTGCTGCGCCTTCTGTACCGCCCGCGTTGTGCAATCTCTGCTTTGCCATGGCTTACTCGCTGTTCAGCGCATACATGATACCATATGCTTCCGAAAAGGGGTTTGCGGGAGTTTCAGTGTTCTTTACGATATACGCCATAGGGCTGCTCGTCTCAAGGCCCGCGTCAGGGAAGCTCACGGATAAGTATGGAGCAATTACCGTTTTGTACATTTCAGGGGTGATTTTCGCTATCGCCTTCATCATACTTTGGCGCGCCGAGAGCGTGAGCTGGGTATATGCAAGCGCTGTGTTTGCCGCGCTTGGATACGGAGGCGCAAATCCAGCGTTCCACACGATAACCCTGCAGTCGATGCCCGGCGCCCGGCGGGGAGTTGCCAGCAACACAAACTTTTTCGGCATCGACTCCGGGCAGTTTCTCGGCCCCACAATTGGCGGTTTCGTTATAACGGGCTTTGCGGGCACAGGCCGCGCATATTCGCTTATGTATCTTCTGTGCGGGACGATCCCGCTCGCTCTTGCATTACTGCTTATTACGCTGGTAAAGAACTATATGAGAAAGCGGTTGGCGGAAGTAGCCGCCATGGACGACTGAACTATCGTCACTTTCCTACGCAAAAACGTTCAAAAATCCTGTCCGTTATATCCTCTCGTATCGTCCTCCCTGTTGTTTCGCCGATCGCGGCGAGCGCGGCTTCAACCTCGGTCAGCACCGCGTCAGGCGTTACAGAGGCGTTGATCGCGCCGACAGCTCTGTTTATCGCATCACGCGCCCGGGAGATCGCGTCGGCTTGCCGGGCGTTCGATATGAGTTCACCATCCGGAGGCGCAGTTATATCCGGCAGGACATTCCTGATTTCCTCTTCCAGCTTATCCAGACCTTTGCCTGTCAGCGCAGATATCCTGCATACAGTGAAACCAAACGCGTCGATAACGCTGTCATCAAATGCGGAGGGCAGGTCGGATTTATTGACAACGATCAACACGCGGATCCTGTTTGAAATACCGGGGCTGCTCATCATGCGCAGGATCTCATGGTCATCATTTTTCAGCGGTTCCGCGCCGTCAAGCACCAGAAGCGCAAGGCCTGATCTCCTGATCGCGTCACGGGTTCTTTCGACCCCCTGTATTTCGACCTCGTCTTCTGTTTTTCTGAGTCCTGCAGTATCAATGAGCCGCAGCACGATGTTTCCAACGACGATTTTCTCCTCTATGGTATCGCGCGTAGTACCCGCGACTTCCGTCACGATCGCCCTGTTATAGCCCAGCAGCGCATTGAGCAGGGATGACTTGCCTGTGTTAGGCCTTCCGATGATGGCCGTGGGTACGCCCTCGCGGAGAACTCTCCCTCGTTCATGTGTAGACAGCATGAACGCGAGCGCATCGCCGGCGTCACGCAGCAGATACAGGTATACCTGCATTTCAAACTCGTCTATGTCTTCATCCGGATAATCGATTGCGGCGTGAAAATGCGCCATAACGTCAAGAAGGTCGCTGTAGATCGCTTCCAGCCTTGTGCCGACCGCGCCTCTTAGCTGACCCGCTGCGTTCCGCGCAGCGGCGGACGTCTCGGCTTCAATCAGGTCTATAACAGCCTCCGCTTGAGTCAGATCCATCCGCCCGTTGAGAAAAGCCCTTTTTGTAAACTCGCCGGGCCCTGCCTGCCGCGCGCCGTGGTGAAACAGAGTGCTAAGAATCTCTGATAATACTACGGGCGACCCGTGGCAGTGAAACTCGACCGTGTCTTCTCCGGTATAACTCTCCGGAGCGCGTGAGACAGTGCAAAGGCACAGGTCAAGGAGCCCTCCGTCCGTGCCGGTGAGCTCCCCGTAATACATGCGCCTGTTTTGCGCTTTCCCAAGCCCGGAGCTTTGCGGTGCGCTTTGCACCGAGTTTTGCACTGAGTTTTGCGCCGAGTTTTGCGCCGAGTTTTGCACCGAGTTTTGTTCTGAGCCTGGTGATGCTGTGTACTGCAACCAGGTGCGTTCCCCTGCCGCGCTTTCCCTCGCCGCGCTTTCCCCTGCCGCGCGTTTTGAACGGAAGACTTTATCCGCTATCCTAATGGCGTCGTCCCCGCTGATACGTATGACGCCAATCGCGGATATCACTCCGCCCGTGGCTATCGCCGCGATCGTATCGGCCATCCCGCTCACTCCTTCACTGACAGGGGCATTTTATATAACTATTCAGGACCTTGCGCTCAGAAGACGTTTTTCTGCTTCTGAGCTTTTATTACGGTTCCGGAACATACTCCTGTCCTATGGCCTCCTGTTATCGGGCCTCAGTTCCCTAAGTAAGTTTGCAATAGTTCATAAATATCTGCGCCACCTGTGCCCTTGTCGCCGAACTGCGGGGCATGAGTTTACCGTCAGACCCGTTGATCACCCCGTGTGAAACGACCCAACGCATTGCGGGTACAGCATAATCCGACACGTCTCCTGTATCGGGAAACGTATCATACAGCCCGCTGCCTGATGCGGCGTTCAATCCTTCATATGAAGCGTAGCGGTATATGATCGCCGCCATCTGCTCTCTCGTAAGCGCTGCGTCAGGGCGGAACGTCCCGTCATCATAACCGGTGATCATCCCATTGGCTGTCGCCCACAGCACCGCATCCGTGTACCACCAGCCGTTCGGTACATCAGTGAACAACTTGCCGTCAGCCCCCGGCAACGATGAAGCGCCCTGCCTCTTCCTGCTTTCATTGAGCCTGTGCAGTACAGTGACGAACATTGCGCGCGTCATTATGACGTCAGGAGAAAAGATGTCGTCCTCCGTTCCCTTAAAGAGGCCGTTGTCATATGCATAGCACACAGCGTCGAAGTACCAGTCGGTTTCCAGAACATCCTTGAAAACAGGGTGAAGCTTTGCGTACCCGCCGCCCGTCATTGTATAATAACCGTCCACCTGACCTGTAGACAATGTGTTCGCGCTGACGAGCGCCTGAGTATTCTCCGTGCAGAAATACCGCTGATACAGTGAAATCTTCTCGCCGGAACCCACCGCGTTTCCGGTTGATACGTTGATAACGGTTCCTTTAGCTACGGTAAGCGTAGCCGTACCCGAAAGTAAAATGAAACTGGCGCCTGCGTAGAGCGTAAGCGCGCCGCCGTTTTTCAGATATACGTTAAGGAATCGCGGTGCAAACCTGTATCCGGTATGTTTTCTGAAAATCTCGCCCAGCCTGGCAGTCGCAGCGTCCACTGCGGCGCCAAACGTCTTTGCGGCTTCGTCTTTCAGTGAAGACGCGTAGTCCCCGCGAAGATAACCGAGCGTGATGAGCGGTTCATCTCTCGTCCCGGCTGCTCCTGAAGCCGTAGCCAAAGACGTAAGTAAAAGCAGTACCAATCCTGCCGCGATAAATCTTTTCAATGTTTTATCCATTCTGTCCGCACGAATCGGACGCAGCGCAGTGACCTGAGCGCCTACCATGGTGTTCCGACGCAATAATATCACAGGAATCGTAACATTTCAACCGCCACCGTTCTGCGGCGCAGAAGTGTAACAACCTGCGGAATGAAAAAGCGGAATACAAAAAGTCCTTGACAGATGTGACTTATTTGAATAGAATTGAAAGGTATTTTGGCGGTGCAAAATGTTAGTATCAGCGCACAGGATAATTAAACAACAAAGCGGCGTCAGATTGGGAGGTTTGCGGCATGCCGGACAAGCAAAATGATAGTAAAATCATGGCAATGCTCGAACGCAGAGGAATCGTGCGAAAAGTAGACTCTGAAACAGATCAGACTGACACAATGACCGGCAGCGGGGTTTCGCGCGAAGAAATGGATCTGCGTTCTTTACTTGGACAACCGGCTAGAGAGCCATCGGTTGTCACACCGGCTGCGCGGCAGCCTGTACCGGGGATGCCCAACCCTGTAATTTCAGGCGGCCTTCCAAGAGAATACACGCGTGAGCAACAGAGTCCCGCCGTACGCAGGGAGCAGGTTGAGCGAACCGAAGGCAGCCAGTTTCCGGGCGGTATTGAATCGTTAACTGAAAGCACCGAGTGGGAAGAAGACTCCCGCCCGGTTCAGGGAGCAACGCAATCCGGTGATTATTCGCGTCAACCTGCGGAAAGATACATTGACCAATACCTCGAAATTGACGAGCTATATGATGCGCTTTCGCTGAAATCGAAGAGGACGGAAACGATCTATCTGATCGAGGAGTACCTGAAGACGCTACCCGACTCGCTGCCTGATGAATCCAGAAGGGAAATCGTCGGGAAAATTATCGTGGCTTCAGGTTTCGACTTTGACATTTTAATGGGAGACGGAGTTCTACGCGTTAAAATGCTCAAGGAGTACGCAGAACGTTTTGCTCTGCAAACCGATGATTACGTCTCGGCGCGCCAGTCGGAACTCGACGAACTTGAACAGCAGATCCTGAGAGTTAGAAAAATGATAGAGAACCGCAGGGAACTTCACAAGAAGCAGTTCTTCACTATCGAGTCTGAGGCTCAACGTTTAAGGGAAATACTAACGTTCATTTCCGGATAACCCAATCAACAGCATTCAATGAGCCGCAAGCGGCGCCTTGAGCCGCAGTCGGGGCGCCTTGAGCCGCAGTCGGCGCCTTGAGCCGCAAGCGGCGCCTTGAGCCGCAGTCGGTGTTTTGAGCCGCAGTCGGCGCCTTGAGCCGCAAGCGGCGCCTTGAGCCGCAGTCGGTGTTTTGAGCCGCAGTCGGCGCCTTGAGCCGCAGTCGGCGCCTTGAGCCGCAGTCGGCGCCTTGAGCCGCAGTCGGCGCCTTGAGCCGCAGTCGGCGCCTTGAGCCGCAGTCGGCGCATTGAGCAGACGGGGCTCAATAAGGAGTCAGTTCCGGTGAAAGGAGGGCGGATCTGTGCGCGGTTATGAGTTTACCGAGAGAGGTAAGATATACATAGTACTGATTCTGGTACTTCTTGTACTGATAATTCCCTCCGCAATTCTCGCGTTTAAGGCCATGGCTGACGATCCCGGCCCATCATCCTCCGGAGACTCTCCCGGAATAGTCTGGACTCCACCCCCAACTTCCGGATCACTGCTGAAGGAAGAGTCCGACAATCCGCCGCCCTACAATGGCGGCGGTTTTAGTCAAACGGAAACCACCGCATCAACCGGCGGTGAAGACCACGGCGAAAGCTCGATTCCAACACCCGGCACAGCCTTGCCTGATAGCGCGGCTCCCGGGAGCGCAAGTACAGACTCGCCTGAGGGGAGTACTGCCTCACCGATGGGCGCAACCTCACCGGAGAGCGCAGCTCCTGAGGGCACAGCATCGCCTGAAGGCACAGCCTCGCCGGAGGGCACGGCTCCCGGAAGCACAGGCACAGCCTCGCCTGATGGGAGCAGCAGTCCCGGCGAAGCAGGCGTCAGCAACCCCGGCAGCGGAAATGATCTTCCGGACAGCAGCGGCAGCACACCCGGAGACGATAGCTCCGCCGTTGCATCGCCTGCCGCATCACCCGCAAACGGGCAGGGCGGCTCCGGGCAAGGCGGCTCCGGGCAAGGCGGCTCCGGTCAGGGCGGCTCCGGGCAGGGCGACTCCGGGCAGGGCGGCACCGGGCAAGGCGGCACCGGGCAGAGCAGCTCGCCGGGCGACGACTCCTGGCAGTACGATACAGAAGAAAGAGGAAAGTAACACATATCCCGTTTCATCATTCAGCCCACGACGCTTGAGTGAGCGAATCAAAACGATACTATCGGGAGGTTTTAAAGTGGCAAAGAAGAAAATCGGAGTACTCACCGGCGGAGGAGACGCGCCGGGACTGAACGCAGTGATTTACGCGCTTACCAAAACCTGCATTTTGAAATACGATTACGAACTGATCGGGTACATTTTCGGCTACAACGGATTATATGAAAACCAATTCACAAAACTTGACCTGGGTACCACCAGAGGTATCTTGCACAGAGGCGGTACTATTATCCACTCTTCCAACAAGGATAATCTGTTCAAGCACCCTCATGAAGTCAGCGGAGTTACCGAGTACTGGGACGAATCGGCTGTCGCTATAAAAAACCTCCGGGACGAAGGCGTCGATGTACTCTGCGTACTCGGCGGCGACGGTACGCTTACAAGCGCGCGCGACTTTGCAAGGAGAGGCGTGAATGTAATCGGAATACCAAAGACGATCGACAACGATCTTGCCTGCACTGACGTAACATTCGGTTTCGACTCCGCCGTAAACGTCGTTACGGAGAATCTTGGCCGGCTGCATACCACTGCAGAATCCCACCACCGCGTTATGATTGCGGAAGTCATGGGCAGAAGCGCGGGTTGGATAGCGCTGCAAGCCGGCATTGCGGGTTCCGCGGATGTAATACTCATTCCGGAGATCCCGTACGATATTGGCCGCGTCGTCGATAAGATCAACGAAAGAGACGCGAAGGGAAGCCCCTTCACGATAATAATCGTCGGTGAAGGCTCTAAACCGAAGGACGGCGAAGCAGTCGTCGGTAAAATCGTGGACGACAGCCCCGACCCCATCCGATTCGGCGGGATAGGGCAGAAGCTCGCGCATGATTTGGAACCTCTGATCAAGAATGAAGTTCGAAGCGTAGCTTTCGGCCACATCCAGCGCGGTGGCGAACCATCCCCTGCCGACCGCGTACTTTCCGTGCGCTACGGAGTCGCTGCCGCAGACCTGATCGCAGAGGGAAAGTACGGCAACATGGTGAACATCAGAGACGGCAAAATTGGTTATGTATCGCTTGAAGACGTCATAGGCGCCAACAAGCTCGTGGAACCGGACGACGAACTTATGCACGTAGCGCGAAGCCTGGGTATTTGCTTCGGCGACTGAACCCGAAAGGAGTGACAGAACATGAGCGCGGTTACACAGTCCATGCAGAAGGGAGAGGATGTAATGGCTTATGAAACAAAAGCGTTACTGATAGCGATCGCGAATATAATGAGGCTTTCAAAAGACATGAAACAAGCGTATGAAGCTCTCGTTGAAATGGCAAACTCTGAAGGCGTTATATTAAAGCCACTTGAAGAAGATCAAGAAGAGTCCTGATTATAGTAGGAAGGAAGGTTGATCAATAATGTGGAACAAACTGCGAACTGACGAATACGACGGCATGATCGCCGAAACAATAACAATGCGCGGTCATAACGATGAAAACATACGCGCATACTACTCCCGTCCGCTCGGAAACGGGCCGTACCCCGGAGTTGTGCTGATCGCCCACATGCCCGGTTGGGACGAACTCAACCGGGAGATCACGCGCCGTTTCGCTCAGCACGGGTATGCGGCACTATGCCCGAACATTTATGAAATGTACGGTCACGGCTACCCCGACGAAATCGCGGTAAAGGCGCGCGAATCGGGCGGCGTCCCGGATGATTTCGTCATGGGCGACTGCAAAGGCGCGCTCGATTACCTCACCGCCCAACCGTATTCAAACGGCAAGGTCGGCGTCATCGGAATGTGCTCAGGCGGCCGTCACGCTTTTCTTGCGGGATGCAAAGTCGAAGGTTTCAGCGCTGTAGTCGATTGCTGGGGCGGAGGCGTGGTCATGGAAGAGAAGGACATCTCTCCGAACAGGCCCGTCGCTCCGATCGACCTTACAGCGGATCTTTCGTGCCCATTGCTCGGGATCTTCGGAAACGATGACTTCTCCCCCACCCCCGAACAGGTGAACATCCACGAGGAAGCGCTGAAGAAACACGGGAAGGACTATACTTTCCACCGCTACGACGGCGCCGGGCACGGTTTCTGGGGGTATACGCGGGATATGTACCGGCCCGAACAGGCCATGGACTCATGGGAAAAGGTGTTTGAGTTCTTTGAAAAACACTTGAGGAAAGCATAGTAATGCAGCCGTTCGTGGTTATGGCGAAACCTGTGGGCTCCCGCTGTAATCTAAGTTGCAGCTATTGTTACTATTCAAAAAACGGGGCGACGGATACTGATGTATCTGCCGCCCCTGTCGGCATTGCTCCCGACGGCTCCGCCGCTTCCGGCGAAACTGACGTCCGGGCTTCCGGTTCTCCAGCAGCCTCCAACCACACAATGAGCCAAGAGACGCTCGAACGGTTCGTCAAACAGTTCATCGAAGCTTGTCCGCGATCTGTAGTCAGCTTCACATGGCATGGCGGTGAACCGACTCTTGCCGGGCTGGATTTCTTCAAAACGGCGGTAGAACTGCAAAAGCGTTATCTGCCCGAGGGCAAGAGCTGCTGGAACAATCTCCAGACTAATGGCGTCCTCCTTGATGACGCGTGGTGCGAGTTTCTCGCAAGTGAACGCTTTGACGTTGGCTTAAGCATCGACGGCACGCAGAAACTGCACGATAAATTCAGAAAAGACCGCGGCGGTCACGGCTCTTTCGAGCGCGCGGCTGCGGCGGTCGATCTTTTAAAGAAGCACGGCGTACGGCCTGATCTGCTCTGTACCGTCAACTCATCGACGATGCTTGAACCCACGGCGGTATACCGCTCTTTGCGTGAACTCAATACGGGTTGGATCCAGTTTATTCCAATAGTACGCAGGAAAGCAGATGAGCGGTTATGTGATGTTCTCCCATCAGAGGGTATGTCATCAGAAAGCCGATTATCTGAGGGATTGCAACTTGAAAGCTTGCAATCTGAAGGCTTACTATCTGACGTCCTTGTCACTGAAGACAGCGTCACCGCGGAAGGGTATGGAAGCTTCCTGTGCGACATTTTTGACGAATGGTCGCGGTCCGATATTGGGAAGTCCGACGTACAGCTCTTCGCAGAGATGATACGCGTCTGGTCCGGGAACGCCGCCGGGTTATGCTGGATGGCGCCGTCATGCGGACGCGCGCTTATCGTCGAGCAGGACGGCGGAGTATATTCGTGCGACCATTTTGTGAGTCCTGAACACCGAATCGGCGATATATACTCATCGCAACTCGGCGATCTCGCCGGGCTCCCGGAGCAGTTAACCTTCGGAAATAATAAGCGGGATCTTCTGCCCTTACAGTGCCGTAAATGCATGTGGCACTCTGTCTGCAACGGCGGCTGCCCGAAAGACAGGTTCGCAGTCAGCGATGACGGTGAATCGGGCCTGAACTACCTATGCGCCGGACTGCGGAAGTTTTACTCTCACGCAAACCCAATCGCTGAGATTATCATGGAAGAGTCGAGGGAGCAAAGATCACCTAAGGAAATCATGTCGTCCGTGTACTCATACCAGGCCGCCAAGTGGAAAAATGTCGGAAGAAACGACCACTGCCCCTGCGGCAGCGGCCGTAAGGCGAAAAACTGCTGTTGGTCGAAAAGGCCATAAAACCCGTCCACACAAGAGTCATCGCTGTGGACAGCGCCGTGGTTACTCTTTCATCAGCTCCCTGCCTATTCCGAACGCCCTGCCCGCGCTCTCGCCGGGCAGATAGTACCCCCTGCCTCCGGGCGCGAACAACAGCGGCTCGATCTGTTCTATGATCGGCTGCTCTTTATTATCCTTCAAAGTATCGCTCACCTTGACGCCAAGTACCTCGCCGACAAACATTGTGTGCAGGCCCAGATCGGCTATATGAACGATCTTGCATTCCAGGTTCACCGGGAACTCTTCGATATACGGCGCGTCGACGAACTCGCTTCTCACAGCCGTGAGCCCTGTGACCGCGAACTTGTCGGCATCCCTGGCGGAGGCAATGCCGAAGTAGTCGGATTCTTTCGCGAACTCCTTGCAGGCAATGTTGACCGTGTACGCTTTCTTCAGCATCAGGCTGTTGTAAGTGTACGTCGCCTTGCGGAGCGATATAGTCACGCAGGGAGGCTCCGAGCAGCAGATGCCTCCCCACGCGGCGGTCATCGCGTTCGGTTTGCCTTCCTCGTCATATGTGCCAACGACAAACACCGGAGTAAGAAACGGGAACGCCATAGTTTTGTTCTCAAGGTTTATTTTCAATCTCTTCACCGTCCGTTTTTTAGGATGACCTGTGCTAACCATGAAGACGTCAGTTTCTGAAGACGTCGGTCATCATGGTTAGCACTTGACATTGACATGAGTCTACACTCTTATCTGTCCCGGATCAACAGGAGGAAACGCTGCATTATTGCGGAGGTCTCCGCTCTGCTCGCGACGCCCTTCGGATCAATGATTGTCCGGCCGGCATCGTCCTCTCCCTTACCCAATACGACGCCGAGTATGTACAGGGTTTGGATCGCTTCCGCCGCGTAGTCCGAAATATCAGCCTCATCTGCGAATATGACAAACTGCTGCGTTAGCGGAATTGAGACTTCAGCGAAACGCATATACCGCATGACGACAACCGCCAGATCCTGTCTTGTGATTGCATCATCCGGTCCGAACTTATTATTTCCATATCCGTTAACTATGCCGTTCTCAACGGCCCAGAGTACCGCTTCGTAATACCACGCCCCGGGCGCGACGTCCAAAAACGGCGAGCTCATGTTTTGACTTGCGTCCGGCAGCCCGGCAGCGCGATGGATGATCGTAACCAACATAGCCCTTGTGAGAGCTGAGTCCGGTTCAAATGAATCGGCGCTTGTTCCGATCATCAATCCTTCATCATACACGAACTCAATGCTATCATAGAACCATTCATCTTCATCGACGTCGCTAAACGGCAGTTTCATCTCCGCGAGAGGCACCTCATCATCTACGATGTCAGTGCTGGAATCCTGAGGCGGCGTGTATACCGGATAGTTCGTGAATGGCGGCGGTTCCACCTTCTCATTCACGGTGACGTAGAAGTGCGTTTGAACGTTGACTCCGCCCTCGGAGTAGTAGACCCAGACGACCAGCAGCCCCACCTCGGTGAGGACAGTTCCTTCCGCCGGGTCTGTAGTATAGCCTGTGACTTCCGCGTATGTTCCGTCATCGTAGTGCGCCAGTATGAGTGTTCCTTTGAGATCGAGAGCGTCGCCGACTGTGTGCGCCGCCGGCGCGCTCATCGGCGTAATGCTGTCGATTTTGACCGGCACGATCTCGTTACGGTCGCGTACCCGTATGCGCGGCAGCGGGGTGCCGCTCATAGTCTCTCCGACAGATGCGAGCCCTGTCACGAATACTCTTTCGCCTTCCCTGACAAAGCTGAGATCTACGCTGCTTGTTATGTACGCGTTGATATAAACCAGCGAGCCAACTCCGGTGTAGTCCGTAACTGTGAACTGGCTGATCACGCCGCCTTCTTCCCTGACGTCCGATACCGTGCCCGCTACTTTGACCAGCTTGCCGGTATACCGGGGCTGCATCGGGTAAACGGTAGCAAGATTCTCCGGCTGGACTTTATTTATCTCAGTATCGACGACGTCCAGTTTCCTGACGGCGATCTGTATCTCGCCCTGATACGAACTGACCGTACCGGTGACGCGGATACGCTGCCCCTCGAGCACTCCTGCCGAAACGGGGAACAGGTTGATGCCGCCGGTGGCGTCCTGGACGTAGATGCAGTCGAAGAACCCGGTGTTCGTCGCGCTGTCGCCGCTGTAGACGTTTGTCGTGGCTATGCCCTCGATGGTCACGATCGTCCCTTCGGCCATTTCCTTCACGTCGATTATCGGCGTGACTTCCATGATGGACTGTATTAGGTTGATGACTATGTTCTGGTTGCTGTACAGGTCGGAGATGTTATCGACAGAGGAGTTCCTGATCTCGAAGTTGCTCATGAACGCACCGCCCGCGACTATCACCTGCGACGTAACGCCGTTACCGTGCTCGACCGTCTCCGAAGCCATTATCATGAACTGATCGTCGTACATCCGTGACGCGACCCTCGGGTACTCTTCGGAAGCCGGGTGGACAATGTCGTAATCCTCGGACCTGCAGCCTTCCGGCAGGCTTACTACCTTGGAGACGCTGCCGGGCAGCGCCGCCGCTGCGGGCGCGTTCCACCAGTTGCTGTTTTCCGGAGCGACGGCAAAGACTGTGGTCCCGCCGTACTGGCTGAACCTCTGCCCGACGTCGACGGTCTTCAAAAGCGGGTTACTGAAGTTATACGCATTGTGCTCCCCTGCCGGGAAAAGCCTGTTCGGCGCGTTTGCCACTCCCGGCCAGTACGGTGAAACCGCTCTGTCGGCCGCGCCGTCCTGCGCGATGCGGAGCGTGGAGCCTATTGCCGCAAGCAGCTTATTTTGCTGAGCGAACATGAGGTCCTCATAAGGCATTCCTGCGAGAGTCCCGTACGTGTCTGTATATCCGCCTTCGTAAATGTTGCTCCACCCCGTGAAGATAGTTGTGCCGCCGCGCTCCGCGAACGCCTGAACAGCATCCCTGACCTCCGGTGTGTAGGACCGGTATGACGGCAGTCCGGCAGGGTTGCCCGGAATGTTCGGGTACAGCCTTCTGCTCGGCGCTGTAAGGAGCAGGGCGCGGTACTGCGGGTTACCCGCCGCGGCTATAAGCTCGGCCTCTGTGTTGAGGATATTCACCCTAACGCCGTAGCTGGAGGCCACATCCGCAAAGTTCGTCATATTGTCCTTGTAGTTTCCGTTCACATACTCGTTGTAATGCGAACCGTCGACCCCGATGTAGACAAGGCCCCCGGCGTCCCAGACGTCATAAGTGATGCTGTAGGAGTATGTCCGTTCAATGTTATCCGCGAACAGTAGTCCGGCTGTGACATTCACCGTCGTCTCCCCTGCCGAATCAGGCGTGTAAGTGAACTTATCCGTATACTCGCTGTTGGGGGCGATCGTGATTCCAAGCCCGGTTTTCTCGCTGAGGACCGCGCCCCGCGCTTCGTATTTGATCGAGTTAAGCGTCACAGGCTGCTGTTCGTTGTTGAAAATTGTGGAAACGAGTTCGATTTCCTCGCCTGTCACCGGCATTATCTTGTCCTTCGTGACTTCGGAGAAACCGGCCGCTTTGCCCTTGCCCAGCCACACGGGCGCCGTGACGGCGATCCTGTCGCCCTGCGGCGTCGATACGATCACCCGGAGGTAATAGTAGCCGGCGGCGGGGTTGCTGATCGTTTTATTATAGTTATAGTTTTGTGTGTTCGGTGTGTCCCTGAGCAGCTCGACGCCGCCGTTTGTGACAAGACATACGGACTTGACGTAGTTCCCCGCCGTGGGGTTTATGATCTCCGCCGTGAAGTTCGCGGATGAGGGAACGACGTCCAGAATCGTGCCGAGCGGCTGCCCGTTCACTTTGTAGACTATCTCAAGGTCCGCCACTTCGGTCGAATATACGCGCATGTCGCGCAGCGCTTGATAAACGCCGCTAAGTGTGAAATCATTAGTCCAGATCCCGACGCGCGCTGTGTTTGAGTTGCCCCACTTACCCAGATGGTTATCCTGGCTGTTGGTCGGAGCCACGTGCCAGCCCTTGTCGAGAGCCATCGTGTACTGCTCGTACGACGGGAAGTATCCGCCGGAACCTATGGCGCCTTCGCCGTTGCCCACCTCGAGGAGCGAAATACGTTCGTCGATGATCGGGTCATAATATGAGAAGTTGCTGAAGTTGCCGAACGTCGTGCCGGGGTGGTTGAACATCGTTATCGAGTCGGGCGTCCGCGTCAGCAGCTCGTAGTACGCGCGCATACCCGCGTCGTTCGGCTTCGAGTTAAGCGCGGTGTTGTTCCTGCTGACAAACCCGCCCGTGTTGAAAGTGTTCATATGCCCGGGGCCGCCCGACCATGTCATCTCATAACCGAAGAAGCTTATGAACTCGCCCTCGCGGAAAGCCTCCGCGGCTGCGTTTTGCCCCCTCAGCCAGTTCGCGTTGCCGGCGTTGTATGTGTCGAGGTTTATCGTCGCCGGGTTGTCGCTGTTCTGTGAGGCCGGTTCTCCCAGGCTGTTGCTGTGGTCGGTCACCGCGAAGAAGTCAAGCCCCGCGACGTCCCTGGCGTACCTGTAGGCTTCTTCAATCTCGCCGCTGCCGTCCGACAACGTCGTATGCGAGTGGATCTGCCCGAAATAGACTTTCTCACCTCCGGTGACAGCTATCGTATATGTGAACGTCACGCTGTCACCTGCAATATAGCCTTCTCTTTCCGCGCGGGCGGCAATGGTAACCTTCGCAGGATCGCCGATGAAAAGGTCTTCACTGAGCGTCAGCGCTTCCTCATACAGAAGCTCAGGCCCGCCGTTGACCGAATACTTGATTGCGGCGTCAGCAATCGCGTTCTCGAGCCTGATCGTCGCTCCGGGGATCACAGGCCCGGATTTCACCGTCGACGTCACGAGCGGTATCTTGGCCTGGGTAAACGAAAACTCGTTGACTCTGCTTTCATCCTTACCCGGGGCGACCGCTTTGACCAGCAGTGTCAGCGGCAGAGCGCTAATGGCGTACCCGCCGTCGGGCGCCGCCGCCCATACCTCTCCGCCGTCGGCAGAGAGCATTACGGCGTAGCCTTCAACGCCCGCGTCCTCATCCGAGCCGGGCGCGAACGCCACGACCTGCCCTACCGGGACAGCCCCGCCTGAAGGATCCGCTGCCGGACGCCGCAGTTGGTTCTCGCCGAGGATGTAGTCGCCGTTGATCGTTATATAGTTGATCTGATGCGTGCCGCCCGCGGCGACAGCTTCGTCCGCAGGGTATGTGCCGCTGCCCGCCCTCGCCGAGATGTTCGACGTCTGCAGCCAGCGCAGGTAAAGCGTGTCCAGATTGTTCGCGCCCGCAGGCAGATATTTTTCGTAATGCGTATCGACAAGCGCGATCGCGTTCGGAACGACAACTGCGGGGTTGTCCGCGTCATGCCATACAATTCCGTCTGCGCTGTATTGCAGCTTGAAATCACGCGGACCCGTACCGGATGAGCGCATGTTCCAGCATACCTCGATGTTCTTGAACCCCTTCGAAGTCGTTGTTACAAGCCACCATGCTTCATTCGCCGCTCCGTTCAAGCCGCTCACGTTTACGCCGTTTGATCCCCAGTTCATAGACTGTGCCGCCGGTTGATCCCCGACGACCCTTTGGAACTGCAGCGTCGCGCCTTCGGCGTTATCGCCGTCCGTGGCGTCAAGGCTCGTACCGAAGACTGTTCCTGTAGCAGCGGAAATGTTCCACTGCGCGGTCTTGCCGAAGCCGTCAGTCCCGGAAGTATCCGGCGGCGGAGGTTCTTCGCCGGGAACGATACCGCTCTCCAGGCAGAACAACTGCGGCGCGTTGAACATATACCCGCAGCCGGTTATCGTCAGCCAGTCGCCCTCGGCGATGGCTGCTGACAGCGCAGCCCTTAATGTAAGAGTCGCGCCGTATTGCGTTATAGTATGGTTCTGAGCAGTCGTCGCCGCGTTTCTGGATGTAAGCTGAACGTCCTTGACTACTACCCAGGAACCGACGTACTTGCCCGCAGCCAGTTCGGCGACGGCGATTTCCTTCGGAGCCGTAATGAAGGGAGCTTCCCCTTCGGCGACAACGACGTCGTCGATGCTTACGGGAACGATTTCTCTGAGCCCGGCGTAATCCGCCCTGTTCCCTGTCACAGTCACGATTTTCCCGATGTACGATGAGAAGTTCGCGCCGCTCATATAGACGCAGATGCCGTCATTTTCACCGGTCCCGTCCTGTACCATCATAGAGTTGTTCGCGTAAAGGTAAGTCGCCTGGCCTTTGATGGTTACGTTTTCGCCGGCAGGAGCCGCGTTCGCCTGTGCAACAGTCGTTCCGGTCGCGTGCGTGATATCGCCGAACGTTGACACCATGAACTGCGCAGTTCCGTTATAGTTCGCGGCGACGCCGATGACGTCGATGACGTCGTCAACCGCAAAATCAGCCGGAAGCGTTGTGCCCGCAGTGCAGCGCATCGTAGTGGAAGCGCCGCTTGACGGGTCAGTGATCGTATGGTTCGAGTTCGTGGCTATCGCTGTAAGACTGACGCCTGTCAATCTGACGAGTTTCCCCTCATACGCCAGCGTGTTCACCGCTGCGATCGTTACTTTCTCCGGCGTCACCGGAACAGGCGCCGCGGGAAGCACTTCGATAGCCGCAAGATTGGCAGGCTGTATCTGAACGAGGCCTGTGTAAGCTCCTACTTTTCCGGTTACTCTGAGTTTCGCTCCGATGTTATATGTGTCAAGAGTTATTCCGGAAACATAAACGGCGACCCCGCCGGTCGCGTCCTGGATGTACAGCGTGCAGTTAGTGAGATTCGTCCCGCTTGACTGTATCGCCCTTGTAACCGCGCCTTCAATGACAACTATCGAGTCAATTGCCATTCCCCTTGCTTCCGCTATCGGGATAACGCCCGGGTCACCGGGATCGTCCGGATCGGGATCGTCCGGGTCGCCGGGGTCTGTGCCCAAAGAGGACCCTGTCAGCGTAATATTCTGGATCTGGCTCGTTCCGCCGCCTGCGACAGGTTCTTCTGCGGCATAAGTCCCCGTCCCCGCACGGGCTGAAATATTCGTGACGTTTACCAGCCTGATATGGAGCGCCGCGCAGTCACTTGCTCCCGCCGGAAGATCAATAATGTTGTTGTTACTCCACGCCGCGTTCCCGGGCGCGTAGTCGACGCTTGCTGAAGTCGCCGGTATATATGTAGTTCCGTCGACACTATAATATACTTTGAAGTCCCTCGGGCCGGTTCCCGAGCTGCGAGCGTTCAGCTTCAGGGAGAGGCCCTCATATCCTTTTGATGAGAGGCCGGAGAACTGCCAGTACTGGCCTTCCGACCCCCAAAGCCACGCATTCGCGTCCTGGGCTGCATAAGCCGACGAGCTCCATGAAATGCTCGAGTTCTTCGACTGCGAAAGCGTTCCGGTTCCGGTGGTTGCGGCATGCGTCGTCGCAGCTCCCATCGTACTTGTTGCCACCCATTCCGCGATGACCGACTCGCCCGCCGCTTTCGCAGGCGGCGCGGCCGCCAGCGCGAAACTCATCGCCATGACAAGCGTCAGCAGCAGCGACAATGCTTTTCTTGATACTCTCCTTGTTCTGCTCATAATCCATTTGTCCTTTCTCAGCTTCAAATATCTGCCTTGATTCAACTTACGGCTTGCGCTTTAAGCATGCGCCTTGATTCAACTTACGGCTTGCGCTTTTAGCATGCGCCTTGATTCAACTTACGGGCATCGCATTATGCATCAGCCTCGATCTCAAATACCAGCCTCGCAGCCGCGTAGAACCGGCTGCGCCGTTCGTGGTCTTCCATCCTCTCCCCTGTTTTCATGTTTTCCGCTACGGTGAGAACCGCCAGCGCGTCTGCGCCTCCCGCCGCTGCTTGTTTATAAAATCCGTCGGTAACGTTATCGAAAATACTGCCGTAGCCCTCTGCAGCATTGCCTTCAGCCGCGCTGTCCTCGCCACCGGCAGCAACGCTATTCTCCCCGGCGGCAGCAACGCTGTCCTCCCCACCGGCAGCCGCGCTCTTCTGCCAGGCGTTAGCAACGCTGTCCTCCCCACCGGCAGCTGCGCTGTCCTCGCCACCGGCAGCCGCGCTATCCTCCCCACCGGTAGCAGCGCCCGTTCCAGCCTCGACCGCGCAGACGAGTACCGGGATCCCGCAGCGGCCCGCCGCTCTTTTTGCGCGTTCCATCAGAATGCCGCTTCCGCCTTCCGCGAGCAATACCGCCCTCAGAGCAATACGTTCGTCGGATGAAAAGCATGCTCCGATATATAAAAACTCATCGGCGCCTCGCTCCAGCGCTTCCCGCATAAAGTCATTTAAAGCGCCGCTCCCGAAACCGGCGGACGCCAGTGTAAGCTCAGTGTTCCCGTAACTCCCTGAGTATACCACTATATCGCCCTGTTCGAACAGAAGCGCAGCGCTCTCAAGATGGTGCGCAGCGAGCATCCTTGCGCGCAGCGGATCATCCGTCAGTATAACGTGCCCGGGAAACTCTCCGATCTCCGATAAAACCGACACTTCCGGAATAACGCCTCCCCTCATGAGTGTTATCATCATATCACGGTTCTATTATATTGTATACATCGCCAAAGTATGAAGTTGTGACATTTTTGTCACAAATATATAACTCCCTGTGTCCGTGTCATATAATTGACTGCAACGCAACTGCAACGCTAACCGCAAAGTTTACCGTAGCATCTTGAAAAACAAGCGAAAATGTGGTAGAATAGGCGAATGAAATTTTCTCAAAAAGGAACGTACACATGCCGGTAATTCTGACAGTAGAGGATGACGTCGATCTCGCGCTGCTCAACGCGAGGCTCCTAATGAGGCGCGGATATGAAGTTCTGGTAGCGCACACCGCCGCTGAAGCGCGGCGCCTGCTCTCAGCGAACACCCCGGACCTGCTTATCCTCGACATTCAGCTCCCCGATGGCGATGGGCTCTCATTATGCGCAGAGTTCAGGCAAGCCACTGACGCGCCTATCCTGTTTGTTTCCGGTATCACCGTTACCACTCAAAAGATCCTTGGCCTGCAGGCAGGCGGCGATTACTACCTTACAAAACCATATGATAAAGAGGAGTTCCTGGCAATCGTACAGAGCCTGCTCCGCAGAGCAAATCAGGCCTATGAAAAAATCGCAAGCGCTACAATAATCGATAAAGGCTCCCTTGTCCTGAGGCTAAACGAACGGAAAGCTACCGTCAACGGAGTAGACGCGGAGCTTTCATCCAAGGAGTTCGCGATACTTTCCCTGCTGGTTCAAAATGAAGGCAGCGAATTATCATATGAACATATATATAAGACAGTCTGGGGCTTGCCTCTCAATGAAAACCCGACTGCGCTACGAAAACAGATATCGCGTCTCAAAAAGAAACTCGACGAAGATAACGCAAAAGATTTCGCAATATTCAACGAACACGGAAAAGGCTACACTTTTTCCGTAATGTGAAGAAGGATAAACATTGGCAGACGAAGTCGAAAAAGCCTCCTCGCTGGACGACCGTGCGGTCGAGGCTAAAAACTCTGAAAGCTCAATGGAACAGTTCATAGAGGACTTTAAGCCCTTTTTGCAAGCTTGCGCCGTCCGGTATTCGCATGGCGGCGACGACGACAGGCGGCAGGAACTGTTCAGCACTGCTATGCTCGCCTTCTATGAGTCCGTGCAGAGCTACGACGCGGAAAAGGGACATTTTTATCCGTTTGCGAATAACGTGATCCGCATGCGAATCATTGACTTTATTCGCGGAGTATACAGGCGGGAAGCCGACGTCGTCCCGCTCGACCCTCTTCTCATCGATGACGACGACCAGCAGTCATCCCAGACCGCGGCGCTCAATCAGCTCTCGATGCGCAAATATAATGAAGACCGCAGCAACGAAATGCTTGTCGACGAGATAGAGCAGTTCAAAGCTGAGCTGAATACCTGGGGTATCACCATGGAAACGCTCAGTAAGCATTCTCCCAAGCACAAGGCTCTCCGCGAAACATACAGGAGCCTAGCCTCTCAAATTTCAAAGAGCGCAGACATTATTCAGACAATTCAAATTAAGAGGTACTTCCCGGTCAAAGCTATCTCGGAGATTTCAGGATTACCCCAAAAAAACATTGAACGCGCACGAATATTCATACTGGCGTCATTGATAATTCTGATGGGCGACTATGATTTATTATCTGACTATGTTGGCAATACACGGGTCAAGTAAACGAAGCGAAATGCGGGTCATCGTAAAGTACGGTCCGCATACTATGTAAACGATAGGCGGTTGAAATGAAAGCGATAATAATGAGCCATGGAAACGGCGGCTCATATGTGATGGACCGTGAAGGCAACTTCAGGTTTGTCCGAGGGTATATGACCCATCCGATTAGCACGGAGATCGAAATTACATCTCTTGCTTTCATAAACAGTATCAAGGCTGCCGCAATAGCGGCGTGTCTTGTTATCGTTGCGCTCTTCGGCGTATTTGGCCTGCTCTGGAATTCGGAAAGCTACAGCGCGTATGTCGATATCAACCCCAGCATAGAACTCGTATTCAATAATTTCAACAGACTAAAGGTTGCCAGACCCCTCAATGAGGACGGCGCCGCGCTGCTTCGCGATTGTAAACTGAAGGGCAAGCCTGAAGATGCACTAGTTAACCTTATCCGCGCAGCGGAAGAGAAGGGCTATATAGCTCCCGGCGATACGGACGCTGTGCAAATAACCATCTCCGCCAAAAACGGCAAGTCCGCGGATGAGTACTTCAAATTAATAGAATCTGTGCTTGAAAAGCACAACATGCAAAACCTTGTATGCCTCGATATATGCGATGCAAGTGAAAAAACCAGAGCCGAGGAACTCGGCGTATCTCCCGGAAAACTCAAGATGGCGGAGCGTCTGTTCGAATCTGATCAGTCGGTACCTGTTGACGAAATACTCAACATGCCCGTGAAGGATATTATGTCGCTGATCAAAAACGCAGGCGAGAGTCTGAAGAAAAACAAGCAGCTGCCGGATGCAGACGCCGGAGATGATGATGCGGTCATCCCGCAGGGGAATCCGAACGCAGGCCCCGGTAATAACAGCGGCAATAATACTCCGATTCCGAACACGGGCCCGGACAGCAGCAGCCGTAATAATGGGCAGCAGAACCCGAACGCCGGTTCCGGCAACAACAACGGCAACAGCGAACCTAATCCTAATCAGGGCCCCGGTAATAACAGCGGCAACAACGAACAGGAAAACCCGAACGCCGGCCCGGGCAATAACAGCGGTAACAACGAGCCTAATCCCAATCAGGGCCCGGGCAACAACAGCGGCGGCGACAGCGGCGGCGGTAATAACGGCGGAGGATCAGTCGGTTCAAGCCCAACCCCGGGTTCAGACGAAGACGACACGGGCGACGGTGAAAAAGAGGATAATCCGAACAAAGGTCCCGGAAACAACAGCGGCAATACCGAGGACCCGGATAAGGACAAAGAAGATAACCCGAACAAAGGCCCTGATAACAACAGCGGCAATACTGAAGACAAAGATAAAGAAGATACAAACAGTAATAACGGCAACAACAAGGAAAAAGAAGATAACCCGAACAAGGGTCCCGGTAATAACAGCGGCGGCGGTAACGGCGGCGATAAAGACAAGGAAGATAACCCGAACAAAGGCCCCGGCAACAATAGCGGCGGCGGCGACTCCTCAAACCCTAGCACAGGGTCCGGCGATGACAGCGGAAGCACCGAACCGCACGAGCCAAATGATAACAAAGGCCCTGGGAACAACAGCGGCGGCGGTAACGGTAACGGCGGCGGAAACGATAAAGAAAAAGAAGACAATGAAAACAAAGGCCCCGGCAACAACAGCGGCGGCGGTAATGGTAACGGTGGGGGCAACAACAGCGGCGGAAATGGTGGTGGCAGCGCAGATCCTGAGGCGCCGCCTGCAACGGACCCGCCGGGAAACAATGGCGGCGGTAATGGCAACGGCGGCGGCAACAACGGCGGCGGCAATGGTAACGGAGGGGGCAACAAAGAAGAGCCGAACCCGAAATCCGGCCCCGGCAATAACAACGGCGGAGGCAACGGTGGGGGCGCCGAAAAACCATAGATAGATAGCGTACAGAAGGAAACTCAACAGCGGCGATGCCCGGTTCAGGAGCATCGCCGCTGTTTAACATTATATCCGGGTCAGCCTTGAATTACCACGAGCTTATGATATAATATGATATAATAACTGCTGCAGCGCGCCACGCACCGCACTCGAAAACTTTACACTTCGCACGAGGTGATACCATTGAAAAGACTGCCATTAGGAATGCAAAGCTTTAAGGAAATCAGGCAAGGAGATTATCTGTATATCGACAAAACACAGTATATCTACGACCTCCTTGGAGGTGTGAAAAGCTATTTCCTGTCGCGTCCAAGGCGTTTTGGAAAATCCCTCCTGCTCGACACTATTGCAGAAGTGTTTTGTGGAGACAGCGAGCTTTTCAAGGGGCTGTGGATCAGTAACTCTGGCTATAAGTTCGATAAGCACCCGGTAATAAGGCTCGATATGAGCAACATCTCGAACACGACTCCGGAGATACTGCAGAACTCACTCTTAGTAGAACTGAAGGAACAACTAAGGAAAGAAAACCTGAACTCCATCGGCGATACTCCGTCAGATATATTCAAAAACCAGATCAAGTCACTATTTGACAAGTACAAGAAACAGGTCATTGTTCTGATCGACGAGTATGATAAACCGATGCTGGACCATATACACAATGCTGAAACTGCGGAAGCCAATCGAGACGTGATGAGGAGCTTCTATGGAATCCTAAAGTCGATGGATCCCTATCTCAGGCTAACATTTATTACCGGAGTGACAAAGTTTTCGAAGACTTCTGTTTTTTCAGGGCTCAACAACCTCTACGACATAACTTTGACTAAAGAGTACGCAAATATCTGCGGAGTCCCCGTCGACGAGTTAAGCGGACATTTCAGCGAGTATATCAAAGCGCTGTCACTGCTCGATGAGTTTAATAACTATGCGAACCTGCAAGCTGAGATATTATCATGGTACGACGGATACTCCTGGGATGGCGTGTCAAGAGTTCTAAATCCATTCGGTCTGTTCAGCTTCTTCCTCCAAAAGAGATTTTCAAGTTATTGGTATGCAAGCGGTACTCCGGCTTTTCTTATCAGCATCCTGAAAGAGAAACCTGTAACTCTACTATCTTTGAGGAATCTGGAGATTGGGGAAAGGGTTCTCGATACATTTGATATCAGAAAAATCGACATTGCGTCGTTACTGTTCCAGACAGGATATCTGACTATCAAGAACATCATTACAAGGCAGGGCCCGCCAATCTATCAGATGGACGTCCCGAATCTAGAAGTCAAAGAAGCGTTGTTTCTGAATATTGTGTCAGAGTTCACAGGACAGGATGAAGCTTTCACTGAAACATCCTATCACCGGCTGAAAGAAGCGTTCAGTTACGGTGATCTTGACAGTGTGCTTTTGATACTTAAGAGCCTTTTCGCCTCGATTCCATATAATCTGCACATTAATCGCGAAGCATACTACCATTCGATATTCTACGCAGTGATGAGCGTACTTGGGTTTGACGCAGAAGCGGAAGTAAACACTTCATACGGGCGTATCGACGCGGTACTGGAACTTACTGATAAGGTTTACATAATGGAGTTCAAATACACGGACTGCGAACCGAACACAGAAGCCGGGGAAAAGACCAGATGCTTTAAAAAAATGTTTGACGAGGGTATGAATCAAATCATAGATAAAGGCTATGCCGATAAATTCGTCGGCAGCGGGAAGGACATATATTTGACAGTTTTCGCTTTTCTAGGCAGGGATGATATCCAGATGAAGCACATTGTACAAGAATGAGGCTGTGTAGTTTAGGACGCGATATAAGACAGCAACTCTGAAGAGTTTACTGATATGACCAGCGGTTGAAACATAATCGACCGCTGGTTTTTTATCGATCGCCGGGGAGAAGACTCCCGCCTTAGATGCGCTGAAGCAGCGCTTTGAGAAGTGAGTAAAATCACTAATGAGAACAGGCGCGTATAGGAATGCATTTTTATTAGCCGCTCTGTGTAACTCATTTAGTGTTCACCTGTGCCGTTCTTTTGACCTTTTTTTAATGTCATCTCTCCCTTTGTTGTGTTCTTGTGTTTCTTTGAGAGTCTTTGTGCATTTTTTCTATAAAGGCTCCCAAATTATATACATTTCAACCAAATACTATAATGATAATTCCAGCTCATAGCTGCAGGTTCCACGCCTTACTGACTTAATTCGATCCCGGTTGCATTACGCCTTTTGCGGCGCAATTTGCGGACACTATGTTGCTTGAAACTTGATTTCAAACTTTTAGTACCATTACCGTGAAAATGTGACATTTATGTCACAAGCCGGATTTCAGCGAAATTTTTGGTAAAATAACCCTAAAGTAACTCGAATGTTTTTCAAGATATTACCAAAACACTCTACTTTTACGACCGGATTACGACTCTGAACGTGTATAGTACCAAACATGCAGAAAGAAATTCCAAAAACAACCACGTAATACATTATAGTTTGACCGGTTGTAAACGCTAACTCTTTTAAGCAAAAAATAGGCAAAGTACAGATTGGAGTGATGAAAAGAAGTTGAAATCAAAGTCCCGGCAGTTGACCGCAAGACATCGAAGCATCCGGAAGGCGCACATTTGCAAGAAACGATAGACTTTTAGAATGCGATAATCGCACGAGCGCCCGGTGACCTCGATCAGACGGATCAACACCCCAGGAAATCCTGACCTTAAATAAGGGTCGTTTGACCACGTTGTACGTTATCAACGCGGCTGAAAACCCGGAACCACAACCGGAGAAGAAAAGAGGCGATTTAAAAAAATTGTGGAGGTTTAAAACCTAATGAAAAAGAAACTAATAGCGCTGCTACTCGTAGCAGTTATGGTCCTCTCGTTCGTGCCGATGATGGCGCTTGCGGCGGACACAATGGATGCAGAGGATCTGACTCCGTCAGACTTTGCGTATATCCATAATGTTAACCTCGGTTTCCACTGCAGAACCGACGGCGGATCCGGTGGTCCCTCGCAGAAGATTTCCAACTACACGCGCGGCGACGAAGTGTTCGGCCAGATAGCCGCAAATGTATGGCTTCTGTTGAAAGTCATTGGAATCGATCCGGGGACCAACCTGCCGATCTACACAATAGATACCGATTATGTGTGCCCGAACTGCGGCAGCTCCAGATGGGTATCGTACAGCAATCAGAGTGACATGCTCGGCGGTTCGTTTGACGGTAAGAACATGCAGGTCAACCACTATCCGGGCGGCGGCACAGTAGGACTGTCCGGTGACGTAGCGTTCACAAAGCTCAAGATGATTGGTGATGAACCGGAACTCGCAGAATTATCCGATGGATTCGCATTCAACTTATACATGAGTAATGAGGATGGCGATATCATCGGCGCCCCACTAAATAGTGAGCCCCTTATCCCGGAAGGGTTATCCGGACAAGTGGAGTTCCATTTTGCAGAAGAGCGTGGTTACGCTCCAGGAGACTGGTTCATATTCGTAGAAGAGCCAATCGCAGGTTGGGAGATAGAGCCGGATTATGCAAACGGCATACTCTTCAAACTCGGGCTACTGGGAAGCCAGACATTAATTGCTCTCTGGGCAGATGACACTCCCTGGGTATTGGGAGGAGAGTTCGTCATTAACTATCCCACGAACGGCTCTCTGAGAGTCACTGTGGATGTGGAAAAAGAGCATGACGTCTACTCATCGCAGGATGTCTATACACGTGATGTGTATGATCTCTTCACACGCGATGTTTACGATCTCTTCACGCGCGACGTGTATGATCTCTATGTACGCGACGTTTATGACCTCTTCGAGCGTGATGTCTATGATCTCTATGTACGCGACGTATACGACCTCTTTGTACGCGACGTATATGATCTCTATGTGCGTGATGTTTACGACCTCTACGTACGCGATGTCTATGACCTCTATGTACGCGACGTTTATGACCTCTTCGTACGCGACGTCTATGACCTCTATGAACGTGATGTCTATGATCTCTATGTGCGCGATGTGTACGACCTCTACGAGCGCGATGTGTACGACCTCTTTGTACGCGACGTCTATGACCTCTTCGTACGTGATGTATACGACCTCTTTGTACGCGACGTCTATGACCTCTTCGTGCGCGACGTCCATGACCTCTTCGTACGCGACGTTTACGACCTCTTTGAGCGCGACGTTTACGACCTCTTTGAGCGCGACGTCTATGACCTGTTCATGCGCGACGTTTACGATATCTTCGTTCGCGACGTATACGACCTCTTTGAGCGTGACGTTTACGACCTCTTCGTACGCGACGTTTACGACCTCTATGAGAGGGATGTCCAGGATTTCTACAGCCGCGACATTCAGGATTTCTATCAGAGGGAAATTCAGCCGATATGGCAGAAGATTCTCCAGCCCTACTATATCCCGACATTTGAAAAGAAAATCACATCTTTCAGCGGGACTTTAGTGTCAAGGCTGCAATACAGCGGTACTACAGCAAGCGCAATCCCAACAGACGGAGGCGCATTCAACAACGGACACACATATGTTTCTATCCCGGCTGACGGAACTCCAAAAACAATACTTATTGCCGACTCAAGCAAGACTAATGGTAAGAAGGCGCCTTCAGAGTACAACACGCCGGTTAAGCCGGAGTACAGTTACACTGCACAGGTCATTGATGGTAAACTCGTGCTGTCATTTGACGACAGGCTGATTTCAACAAGCGTTGGCGGCTATGTAGGAGTTGGAAACCCCGGTAAAGGCAGCAATAACAGTAACAGTGCCCCGACCGTGAGTACATCCATGAGCGGAACCGTAGTAAGCCTTTCCGTTGGAGGGACGAAACTTGGTGAAGTGACATATGTAAAGAACGGTAAAGCAACTTTCTCGAACGCAGACTATACGATCAATGTTGAGTTCAACGGTAATGGCGTAAAATCCGCGACCGCGACCAAATGGCCTGCTTTCTCAGCTGCGATTCCCGCTTACACCGGCAAAATTGAAGACATGTTCCCCGGCAACGCTCCGAAGCACGAAACTGTAAATGGCGGGGGAAAACTTGTGTTTGACCTGTCAGGCGCTACAGTTGTTAACGGCAACTACTATCTGTACCTCCATCTGGAAAAACTAAGTTTCTATACAACAGGCCTCTACGAATTCACTGGCTGGAGATTCCTTAAGAATGAGCTTGTCAGCGATGCGTTCCTCCGCAATGACGAGGGCCAGTATGCATTGGTTAAGACAGAGACCGGCGAGTACGAGTTGGTGAACACAGTTACTGGTGAGTATGGCGATGCTCTGCGCATCAACGGCGCTTACGACCAAGGAACTCGTATTGAAGGCGCTTATGACGAAGGCACTCGCATAAACGGAGAGTACGACGAAGGCACTCGCATCAACGGAGAGTACGGCGCTGCCACACGCATAAACGGCGAGTATGACAATGGCACACGCATAAACGGCGAGTATGGCGATGCCACACGTATCAACGGCGCTTACGACGAAGGCACACGCATCAACGGCGAGTATGACGATGGCACACGCATGAACGGCGAGTACGGCGCTGCCACACGTATCAACGGCGAGTATGACGATGGCACACGCATCGAAGGCCAGTACGGCGCTGCCACACGTATCGAAGGCCAGTACGGCGCTGCCACACGTATCAACGGCGAGTACGGCGCTGCCACACGCATCGAAGGCGAGTACGGCGCTGCCACACGCATCGAAGGCGAGTATGACGATGGCACACGCATCGAAGGCGAGTATGACGATGGCACACGCATCGAAGGCGAGTATGACGATGGCACACGCATCGAAGGCGAGTATGACGATGGCACACGCATTGAAGGCGAGTATGACGATGGCACACGCATCGAAGGCGA
>Ga0082212_10002292_pt1 | contig 28059 bp, 33 predicted proteins | sample TergutNt197P3_FD_71548 | JGI IMG/M metagenome (GOLD analysis project Ga0082212, IMG submission 71548) | Neocapritermes taracua P3 segment gut microbial communities from Petit-Saut dam, French Guiana - Nt197 P3 | ecosystem: Host-associated > Arthropoda: Insects > Digestive system > Gut ...
ACCTGCTTCAAAAAAGCCCATAACCTAAAGACGCCCGTCTCGCGCTTACTGTTTGCCAATCTCCTCGACTGTTACTAATTGCTCGGCTTCATCGACTGCCGGTTACAAAACTAAATCGCCGTGTGCGCGCGGCGGATGGCGTTCAATTTGTGTCCAATATCTCAAATGAACCGCCGTGGCTTGACAGTTTGATGCGGGAACCGTCGTTTTTGCTGCGCAAGCCGTCTTTGCTGATTTTTGTGCCATTGTGTGAGAGGCTTGCAGGCGTTGATGGCTGTGCGCACCAGCCACGCCTTCTCATGTTCGCTTGTCTCGAAAGCGGGTTTCTTGGAAAGCAGCCGGAGGAAGACGCCCTGGGTTATATCTTCGGCGTCGGCCGGGTTTTTCAGATAGAGCATACAGACACGGTAAACCGTCTTGTGGTGTTGTTCAAAGGTCGCTTCGATCATTCGCTTCCCTCCTTCCTGTAGACAATACACTTGAGATGGGCTGATCGTTGCATGACGAAGAATTTTATCAAACTTTGTCGAATTTAGTCGTACGAAAATAATTGACATTTTCATTCTATTATTCTATATTGGTGTTAGTATACATAACAAATGAAAACAGGAGGGCATCTGCCATGAAAAAGACAAAAATCAGCGCAATCCTTCTAGCAATCTCCATACTATTCTCTCTTTCCGCGAACGCGTCCACGGCAATATCCTCCGAGGAAACAGTCCGACAACAGCTCCGTGAAGACATCCGCGCCGTGGCGGTGAATGCGCCTTCACATTTTAATGAGACTGCTGAATGGCAGAACATTAAAATTGTCAAAGAAACCCCGCTTTATGATTTAGAGGGAACCCTTATCGCGTACTGCATGGATTTACAAAACGCTGACACAGGTGAAAACGCATACATAATTATCAATAACGATAGAACCGATTTCCCCATTCTCCAATATGCACCCACGGCTGTTTCGCCGTATTTCAATGTAAAAGGGACGGCTTTATATCTCGCGGCCGGTCTTTATGGTATTGACAGCGGGGTCGCAATCAAAGACCTCTCAACCGGCGAAACGATCAATAAAAAGGACATTATGCGGCAAGAAGCAGACACAATGAATGACAGTATATCCGAAGCAGAGAGGGAAAACAAGCAGCGCATTGATTACTCCGGGGCATGGGAGCTTTATACATCAGGGGTGTCCGCGAACAACACGCTTATGAGGAATACTCCTGTAACTGTAATATTAAATAATGTTCCTAACTGGCAATGGTACGTCGGGTGTTCTCCAACTGCGATAGGAATGCAACTAGCGGCAATCTATCCAAACTTATCAAGTTCTTTTTCCGCCAATCTAGTGATCGGGCTTCTTTCTACCTATATGGGCACAGCTTCAGATGGCAGCACTCCCTGGGCCAATCATGGGAGCGGTGCGCAGCGGTTTTTATTTAATAATGGATTTGGGACGCCTTCGTTCTGCGATTGGCATAGTAAAAACGCAAACGGCATACCTAATTTTGGAGCAGCACATAATTCATATTCAACATACATAGGAGAAATAAACGCGGGCAGGGCAGTTTCGATAGTTAGCCTTGATTGCACAATTTCTACAGCCACATACCAAAGCGGATGGAGATCGCACATGGTTACAGGTATTGGTTATTCATATGTTACAGGGTTGCCGTGGCAATATGTCATCGTACATACAACAAGTGTAAGGGATGGGCAAGTATATCTTTTCCTTGACCATCACACTTCTCAGTATGCTTGGTTTATCGTAAGGCCATGAGGATGTTCCGAGCTATCCTATATTGCGTGTTCATTATTATATTCATGCTAAGCGGTTGCTTTAATAAGTATGAGGAGGGAGACCATGGTTCTTCAGATAAAAAGGAGATTGAACCCAGTCCTTCAGAAGAAGCGGGATACAATGAAACGATGATTTTAGGATTTACAGGAATAGAAGCCGAGAATGTAGAGAAGATTTTGTTTGAAAAGCCCCGTGAGATTCAATACCAATGGGAGACTTATGACGTTGCAATCATATCGGATATAATACACTACATGGAAGAGGTTCAAATCTCCCGAAATGACAAATTAGGAGGAACGGGAGCATTTCTTACTCTTAGCCTTTATTTTAAGCAACCTGTTAATGGAGTGCATTACCTTGGAATCGTAATTTTTGCCGTCGATGTATACTTTCTATCGAATGGCTTTTATTCCGATGATGGTATCATTCCTGTTTATGAAGTCACAGGCGGAAAGACAGAGGAAGAATGGGACGCAATCCTAGAACTGTGCGAGAGGATACAATAGCATTAAGCGGGATATTTGAACAGGAGGATACGCTTGGTTTATTGTAAGGTCATGATAGGAAGGCGCAGATTATTTACTTACATACTCAGCAGCATTGCGGTCATGTTCCTGTTGGGCGGCTGCTATCCTGAGCTTGACAAAGAGGAAGTGTTTAATTCTTGGGCGGCAGATTACTCAGCCAAGGAGTTATTGGGGTTTGCAGGGGTAGAAACTGAGAATGTTGAAAAAATAACATTGATCAAACACCGTGGGATGCAATACCAATGGGAAACATCAGACATTGAAATCATTGCCGATATTTTGAGTTCCTTTGACAGCATTCAAATATCGCGCAATGACGCATTGGGGGGTGTCGGGGCATATCTCGGCGTCACATTCACGCTTAAGGAGCCAGTCAACAAACGGAAAGAAATAGGGTTAACCATATACAACGATCATATATACTCACCTCAATTTCCTTCCGACAATCATCACTATGTTTTTGAAGTCACAGGCGGTAAAACGGCAGAAGAATGGGACGCAATGCTAGAACTGTGCGAAGAAGTAGAACCCAGTCTTTCGGGAGAGGTAAATTATTCTGATATGAAAGCTGATAAGATTAGCATAACCTATTCTGCCGAATTGTCCGAAGCTGATGAGGTAATCATAACCAACACAGAAGCAATCAATGAAATCACCCATATTTTAGAGTCTATGATTTGTGAACCCACAACGCGTCCTATGATGTTCCCGCGATTTTATATTCAACTTTTCTGCGCAGAAGAGCAAATATCGTATTGGTATATAGACGAAAATGATATAATCGCTGGCGGGAGCATCGGACTGGGAAATCACATGTTGACAAATGGCTCTGTTTTCAACAAAATCCAGCAATATTATGAAGATTGTAAATAACAACGGGCAGGCTTTCAACCTGCCCGTTGTATTTATCTTTTTTTCGTTCTCAAGTCCCCCGCAAGGCCAGCATCATGGCGAAATGCGAAATGCTGCCCATCAGGATGAAGATATGGAACACCTCATGGAATCCGAACCATTTCCGGTTCCGCCCCGGCCAGCGCAGGGCATATAGGATGCCGCCGACGGTATAGAAGAACCCGCCGATCATCAGCCACACGAAGGCGCGCATCTGCTCCTGCTCCCGCAATGCGGAAATCAGCGGGGCAATGGCGACGATGACCAGCCAGCCCATGCCGACGTAAGCCGCCGCCGACACCCAGCGGGGCGCGTTGAGCCAGCAGAGCTTGATGATCGTCCCGGTAATAGCGAAAAACCAAATGACGCCGAAAATCGCCCAGCCCCAGCCGGGGCTCTGCGGTCGCAAAGCCACCAAACTGATCGGGGTGTAGGTTCCGGCAATCAGCATATAGATCATGATATGGTCGGCTTTGCGCAGGGCTTTCCGGCTTTCCGGCTTGACTCGCAGGCTGTGGTAGAGGGTGCTGGTGGCGTACAGCCCGATCAACGCCGCGCCGTAAATTGAGTAACTGACCACATGCCATACATTGCCGATAAAAGCGGCGACAGCCACCAAAACGCCGACGCCGGCGGTGGCCATCCAAACACCGATGCCGTGGGTGAGCGCGGAAAAGAGACGCAGCGCGTCGTATGGGGTGCGGGTCTCTTTCACACGAGCCATATGAATCCTCCGTTGTAAAGGGGCGACCGTCCGGCCGCCCTTTGTTTATTGCGCTTTCGCTTTTTCCACCAGTGCGGCGAACGCCGGTTTATCATAGACGGCCATTTCGGCTAAAATCTTGCGGTTGAGTGTGATCCCCTGTGTTTTGAGGGCGTGCATGAAGCGGGAATAATTCATTCCGTTGGCCTGCGCCCCGGCCGAGATACGGGTGATCCACAGGCGGCGGAAATCGCGTTTGCGGCGTTTGCGCCCGATGTAAGCATACCGCAGGCTCTTCATCACCTGCTCGTTGGCGGTTTTGAACAATTTACTCTTCGCGCCCCAGTAACCCTTTGCGAGTTTCAGTATCTTTTTATGCCTTCTGCGCGTAGTGACCGCGCCTTTTACTCTGGCCATGACAATCTTCCTCCATTTGTATTCTCCCTCCGATGCTACGCATTGCCCTCCTCCTAGAGGAGGGTGCCGGCAAAGCCGGCGGGAGGAGTTTTTCTTCTACTTATAAGGGATCAATTCTTTGATATTGTTTTCATTGGTTTTATCGGCATAGGCGCCGGAGCGCAGCTTGCGTTTGACTTTGGTGGTTTTCACATGATGCTGGTGGCGCAGGCCCGCTTGTTTGCGCTTCACTTTTCCGCTTTTGGTCAGATTGAAGCGTTTTTTCGCACCGGAATGCGTCTTGATCTTCGGCATGATGGTTACTCCTTCTCTTTATTTGGTTTCTTTCTTTGCCCCCGGCTTAACCGCGGTTTTGGGCGCGAGGAATAGAAACATGCGCCGCCCTTCCATTTTCGGAGGTTTTTCAATCACTGCTACCTCGGCACAGCTTTCGGCAAATTTTTGAAGCTGCTTTTCGCCCAAATCGGAATGGACGACCTGCCGTCCGTGGAACCGCACCGTGACCTTGACTTTATCGCCGTCCTGCAAGAAGCGGAGGGCGTTTTTGAGCTTGAAATTGAAATCGTGCGCGTCAATGGTCGAGGAGAGGCGGATTTCCTTGATTTCGACGATGTGCTGGTTCTTCCGCGCTTCCTTGATCTTCTGCGCCTGCTCATAACGGAATTTCCCGTAATCCATCAGGCGGCAGACAGGCGGGGCGGCGGTGGGGGCGATCTTGACAAGATCGACTTCGCGTTCGGCGGCGATCTTCAAGGCGTCGCGGGTCGGCATGACGCCCAAAGCCGAGCCGTCCTCCCCGACAAGGCGGATTTCCTTGTCGCGGATTTCCTCATTGATTTGATGGTCTTTTTTGCTGATTGCGGTACACCTCCTAGATTATGCGAGCTGCTCCACCGGCTCGCAAGGGCTGGAATTCACTTCCAGCACTGGCCGCGAGACGCGCATGGAGCGTGACAGAAATGGAAAGACGGGAGCCATTCCCCCGTCAACAAACGCATTGCGGTATATACACCGCTTGCCAATCATGTTGACCCGCGCCCGTTGGGCGCAAGGTGAGGGAAACCCTTCTTTATTATAACGCTGTTAACACTATCATAACGCAAACTCTTTGTCAAGGGTTATTTATAAACTTTCCGCGTTTGCCTCTTCTTCCTGCTGCGTTTCTTCAGCCGCCGCCGCGTTGACCGCCGCTTCTTGGGCGATCTGTTCGAGCTGCCTGTAAACATGTCCGGGGACGGACAGGTTTTTCAAGATGACTTCCTGAAGGGTCTTCTCATTGCCTTTTTTATCGACAGTGACCGTTCCGTTTGACAGACTGAGGAATACGTTTTCGCTGCCGCCTTTCGGGTCGGCATAACAGGAAAGGACACAATACCGGCCGTCTCCGGCATGCTGCTGATCAGCTATTACCCCGCGTCCGTCATCTGCGGCTGAGGCGAGCCGCTGTGGAAAGGACTGCTGGCTCTTCCTTCGGGCGCGGCGTTTTTGGGGCTGTCGCTGCTGGCGTGGCGGGTGGGCGTACGGTATTATAAAAGCACGGGAAGTTGAATCCCCGTGCTCTTATCGCATTTTTACCTTACCGGGATGGCCATTCTTGCGCCTTAATAATTTACACAATTATTACATAAATTTTACATAGAAACAATTGACAAGTGTTATTATTATAACTATAATGTAATAAACTATCAATTAGGAGGGGTTTACCAATGAAAAATGTACGCGCGGTAAAAACGAGCTTATTGGCTTTTTTACTGACGGCTTTCCTTTCCGGCACATCTCAGGTAATGGCGGCAGATTTAGGATCACTAAGCTATTGGGATTCTGATGGAGAAGCTATTGGGAGATGGAGCAAAAGCGGTTCATTTTATTTAATACCTGATGTACGTGCTATAAAATTAAATTCAACATCAAGTGTGTACGTCCATTTTTCTCATGCTGTGGATCAATGGAAAACTGCTTTAGGGTATCCTATATTTGTATCAAATGACCCCGTCACTTCCAGCAGTGGAATGGGATTTTGGGGAGGAACAATAAGTGAAATCAACGCATTAGGCGTATTTTCTCCTGTGCCTTCAGGAATAAACGGAAGCTGTACTACAAACTTTTCAATTGAAGGCACCTGGAAACATGGCACGATGAATAAAGACGGACGGTTACTCAGTAAAGCACGCGGTTACGTTGTTGAAAGCAACAGAACTGCTAATGAGTATAAAAACACAAGTACGCATGAACTTGGGCATGCTTTAGGGTGGAGCGGCCATTCATCAGGAGCCTCCACTATTATGTATGCGTATGGCTCAAGTGTTATCTCATTAACTAACACAGATACTCGGCATCTTAAGCAAGTATATCCTTAAATTATAATTTATAAAAGGAGAGTAATCATGTTAAAAAGGTTCTTATTGCCAATGCTGTTGTTGTTAGTAATTTTTGCCGGATGCAGCAATGACGCGAATACTGTATCAAGCGATACGAGTACAAATGAAATGCTCTATGAAACAGAGCAAACTATGAAATCATTGACGTTCAGAGAGGCTGTAGAACTAAGCGATTGTGCGATAATTGGAAAATATGTTGCTTTTTCCGAAAGAGACTCCTATGTTGAACACACTTTTACAGTGAAAGAGGTCATGCGCGGGGATGTATATGAAAAAACAGTTCATTTGATAGAGATGAAGGGGACAGCATATGTAGAGGGAACAAACTACTCATACAAAACAGGTGAAGATATTTATAATAAAGGCGAAGAATATATACTTATTATGAATGTAAATGATTCCTTGTTTTATGACTATCCATTATATGTTTTAGTCTCTAATATCTATATACCAGCAAAAAGCATTGAGAGAGGCACTATAAATGAGAATAGAATACCTGATGATGTATTGTCTGTTATAGAAAATGCAAAAATATCGAAAAACAGCAATAAGCGGAATTACATTGAGTCAAACGATATAAAAACAATTGTAGCTGAAACCGATATAATCATGGAAGTGAAAATCATCGAGGTGGAAGAAGGTCTTTTTAATGGCAATGTTTATTACTGTGAGGTAATAAACATAATAAAGGGCGGAATAATCAGCACGGACAAAGGTAAGGTTCTTATATCACTTATAAAGGATAGTGTCGAAGTAGGAGAAACATATATTGTGATGGTAAATGCAGTTTCTGAAGATTCATTTATATATGTACAATCATCAAGAAAGAGTATCATTGAAAAAGGAGATATAAAAATGGTTAACACAATTATTGACATAGCTGTAAACGATTAAATATACTCATAATAAAGCACGGGGAGCTGAGGCTTCCCGTGCTTTGGGGTTGATTGTTATTTGACCGGGATGGCCATTCTTGCGCCCAACGCCGCCGAAGCCCCGAAGTTGAAACGCGGCGCAAGCTCCGGCGCGGGCTGCCAGCCAAACGGCACCGGGTCGTAATTGTCCAAGGCTTCCCCCGCGATGCTGATCGCAATGCAGAAATCGTCTTCGTTTTCATACCGTGAGCCTTGGAAACACAGCAGGGTACACGGCTCCAAATCGATCACGTCATATCCCGCCGGAACGGGTTTGGCGTAATCCTGCGGCACTTCCACACCCGCCGCCGTGTCGGATGTGCCGGGCTTCACAAGGTTTTGCGGCAGCGTCAGCAGGGCGGCCGGGGCGAATTTTTCGGAAATACTGTTCAGCAGCCCTTCCCATTCGCAGCCCATTTCCTCGCAATACGCGAAGTAATCGCCGCCTTGCGTCTTTGCCGCCCGGAGCAGGATCAGCTTGCGCGCCGGACGCTCCGCCGCCGTGACAGTCACCGTTCTCGAAACTTTTTCGTTTTCCATGATAAAATCCCCGTCTTTCAACCGATAGTAGGACTGGATGGGATAATGGACAAAATAGCGCACAGGCGGCGTCTCGCGGCTGTATTGCTGCGGGGTCATATCAAATTGCCGTGTGAAAGCCCGTGTAAAACCGTCGTGCGATTCAAAACCGCTTTGGAGCGCGGCGTCGATGATTTTTCCGCCGGAATCGCGCAACCTCTCGGCCGCTTTGGTCAGCCGCAAAGCGCGGATCACCTCAAACGGGGTTTTGCCCGTCAATTCCTTGAACATCCGCACGGCGTGGTATTTGCTGTATCCGGCGGCCTTGCTCAAATCATCGAGGGTCACATCCTCCAAATGCGCCGTGATGCAGTCCTGCATCCGCCTGACGGCGTTTATTTTGTCTGTTTGTTCCATCTTTGCCCTCCGGGGATATTGTAGCAAACTGCCGGGGTGACCCTCTCGACTTTTATTGCGGTTTATCTGTCCGCGCCGCAATAGGGGCATTTTGCCTCATTCACGCCGAAGAGCTGCCCGCAGCGGGAACAGGGGTTTTTATTCACCGGGTTGAGTTTTTGGGTATTCTGCTGGGCGAGGCTCCACTCCAAGCTGTCCACCCGCCTTATTATAAGAAAAACAACACTTATAGGAATGCAAATTGTTAATGATACAAGGAGAATATTACGAATGATTGAGAATATAAGGTTATCATTTAGATAAAGGTTTAGATAGTTTATATAGCCAACAAATTCCGGAAAATCTTTTGCGGTTAGAAAATAGTGGCAAATGAAAGACACTATCGGAATAGCAATCAGCGGAACAACAAACCATAAGGCTGTCTTATTCTTTTTCAAACTGACTTCCTCCTCATTTTATTCCAAACCGCTTTCCCCGCTTGCGCGCCCAGCCAAACAAGTAAGCTAATCGAAACCGAAATCCATGCGGCAATAAGGAAAAACGGCACGTTAAAGAGAATGGGCTTAATATCGCCTAAATGCACTAAGAAAAGAGAGCTGTAACTATATGGGGAGCCAAAGAGATTGTTCATATCAGAATAAAGTGAAATATATACTATAGCGGTCAGGATTGTAAAAGTAACCGAAAAGAAAATCCCGTTTTTAACGGCAACGCCGCGAAATCTATAAAGCAAGGCTTTTCCCACGAACAGAGCGGCGCACAGAAGTCCGCATAAAGCTATAGGAGCCGTGAAAACGCTGGGAAAAGACGCCCAAAACACTTCCCGCAATGCGGGGATTTTGAAAAAAGAGACATACTCCTTGATGCTGAAGACAATCGGGTTATTTAACGCATAGGACGATGAAATAAATGAAAGAATGACCAGCAATATCGGAATCACAACTAACGGGACAGCAAACCATAAAAGCGTCTTACTCTTTTTCAAACTGACTTCCTCCTCATTTTATTCCAAACCGCCTTCCCCGCTTGCGCGCCCAGCCAAACAAGTAAGCTAATTAACGCTGCGATTCGCATACAAAACAAGCATTTACTCATGGAATAAGTCAAAGAACCGGGGGAAAAAAGCAGCGAGGGGTCTCCGGTAATATAATAAGAGAGAACATCATAGGAAGTATAAACAGGAGGATATGAAAGTGTAAGCGCGCTATAATTGCTGTCATCTATTAGAATATATAAAACCAAAGTTATAATAGCAATCATGCAAGAAATTATAACTCTATTGGAAATATAAAAACCGCTATATTTACGGAGGGCTGCTCTTACACTGTGTAAAGCCATACAAATAAGCAAGCAAATGATGCTGCTTAACAGCAAATCATTTGAGAGCATTCTTACAATACATAGAAAGGAAACAGGAACAACAACCAGCGGGATGACAAACCATAAAACGGGTTTACTTTTACTCTTTATTTTAGGCCAAATTGCCTTCCCCGCTTGCGCGCCCAGCCAAACGAGAAAGCAAATCGAAACCGAAATCCACAAGGTCAATAACATATTATTTAAGTAATATGCCCAAGAGGGGGAAGGATAGGGAGCAAGCAGTGAAGGGTCTTGATATACATAAAAAGGAATAACATTAGACCAGTTGTCTATCAAATAATCCTTTTTCATATCCATGACATATCTATGATAATAACTCCTAAAATTATGGATATACAAAAACATTGTTAAAACAACAATCGAGCCGGGCAGAAAAAACAGGTTCTTCAAATAATAGCCACTGTGCTTATGAATAACTCTTCTTATAATAAATAAAGCCATACATAAAAGGATACAGGGGAGCAAATTGAGATACCCCAATCTAAACAGAATCCACCAAACAGGCAGTGTAACAGCTTCCGCAGGTGACTTGATGAGAAGGGAAACCGCACGAAAATAATGATCCAGCCCGGCAAATCCTGATGTATCTTCCGATAGAATATATAGCGCGATCCGCAATAGCTGGATACCGACAAGCAAGGAGATGAATAGTAAGAATACTCTACTCTTTTTCATACAAACCCTTCACCTTTTCCCAATACGCCTTAGCCGCCTGTTCGGCTTTGTTGTCGCCGTAACGGTAATACTCCGCGTCTTTGATGGCGTCGGGGAGATATTGCTGCGGTTTATAGTGGTTGGGCGCGTTGTGGGTGTAGAAATAGCCCTCGCCGTGCCCCAGTTTCTGCGCTCCGGCGTAATGGCTGTCTTTCAAATGCCCAGGGACGTCGCCGCATTTGCCTGACTGCACGTCGGCCAAAGCCTTGCCGTACCCGCCCGGCGCGCTGTTGGATTTGGGCGCGGTGGCGCACAGCACCACGGCATGAGACAACGGCTGCAAGGCTTCCGGCAAGCCCAGCTGCAAGGCGGTGTCTACACACGCTTTGGTGATAACGGCGGCCTGTGAAAACGCCAGCCCGATGTCCTCGTTAACGGTCACCAAAAGCCTCCGGCAAGCCGAGATGATGTCTCCCGCGTCGAGCAGCCGGGCTAGGTAATGCAAAGCGGCGTTGGGGTCGGAGCCGCGGATGGACTTTTGGAAGGCGGACAGGATGTCGTAATGGCTGTCGCCGTCGCGGTCATACCGCATCGCGCTCCGCTGGCTGACGGAGACGGCGTCGTCATAGCTCAGTGTGACGGTTTTCCCGTCGCCGACCGGCGCGGCGGCGGCCAGCAGTTCGACCGCGCTGACGGCTTTGCGGACGTCGCCGCCGCAGGAGAAGCAAACCCGGGTCAAAACCTCGTCGGGGCAAACGACCTCAACGCCCATTTCCTCCGCCATCAGCGCAACAACCCGCTCCACCGCCGGGCGGCACTCCTCCGGCGTCACCGGCTTGAACTCAAAGACGGTGGCGCGGCTGAGGATGGCGTTGAAAACGGTGAAATAGGGGTTTTCGGTCGTTGAGGCGATCAGGGTGATCTGCCCGTTTTCCATAAACTCCAGCAAGCTCTGCTGCTGCTTTTTGTTGAAATACTGTATCTCGTCGAGGTATAGAAGCGCGCCGTCGGGCGTCAGCATGGTGTCAAGGCTCTCCACGATTTGACGGATGTCGGAGATCGATGCCGTTGTCGCGTTGAGTTTATAGAGAGTGCGCTCGGTTTGCGCCGCCGCGATCCGCGCGACGGTGGTTTTCCCGGTGCCCGAAGGGCCGTAGAAAATCATATTGGGGATGACGCCCTTTTCCAAAATGCGGCGCAGCAGCCCGTTTTGTCCAATGATATGGCTTTGCCCCACCACATCATCCAATGAGGCGGGGCGGATACGGTCGGGAAGGGGTTTCGTTACCATATGATTTTATAGTACCGCATGTTAACGCTCCATAACAACCCGTCATCCTTATCGATGTAAACGGTATATTCGATCCGGGTATCATCCGACCCGGGTTCATAATACCATGTAATGATACTGTCCCCTTCGTATATATCATCCGGGGAGCCGAAAACGGCTTCAATGTCCGCAAGGGATGAAACGCCGAGACGGAGCCCGCCCGCGAAAGAGACGTTGATTTCCTCGGGCTGGTCGATGTCAATCTCGCCGAGCACGCCTTCTTTTGCCGATTTGCTTTGCTCGGAAAGATTATGGATCGAGGCTACAAAATAATCATCGTCCGGGAAATTAAAGAAAACTTGCGCATAGTCGCCCGGCTCAAGCGGTTCGTTGACATTGTCGCTGTCGCTGTCAACCTCAAAATCCGCCGCCAGTTTGCTGAACGGATCGCCCAGCTGATAAGTCCGCCCGTTGATCTCCATCCAGTAGTTGTTGATGTCGGTAAGGTCGAAAAAGCCGTCCGCTGTTTTTCTGCCCTCCGATTTGCCGCTATCGGATGGGGTATTGTTATCGGGGGGAGGCTCGTCTTTTGACGAGCAGGCTGCTGCCATCGTAAGCAACAAACAACCGCATATGAGCAGGGCAAGAATCGATTTTCTGGTCATGGTTTCCCAACTTTCTTTACAGGTAAGGTTTGAGGACAAGGGGAATTATATCGTAAAACGCCGCGGCTGTTAAGAAGGATTGGCGTCAATGTTTTCTCCGCAATACGGGCAAAAGTGTTTTTTCTTGCCGTGTATCGACTTACCATCCTGTATGTTTTCTATAAAGCCCGCTGAAATGATACCGGTCGGGATGGCAATCAGGCCAATGCTGAATATGGCGAAAAACGAGCCGATAACCTTGCCCAAAACCGTAACCGGGTAGATGTCCCCGTACCCAACCGTTGTCAGGGTAATAACCGCCCACCACAAACCCGAGAGGGCGTTTTCAAACACATCGGGCTGAGATTGGTGTTCAGCCGTGTACATTAAAACGGACGCGATGACCATCAATATAAAAAGGATTGATGATGAGATGAAAAGCTGCGAGGCTTTTCGCCTTAACACATCGCCGACGTGTGATAATGTCTTTACATAATACTTTATTTTTACAAGCCGGAATATTCGGAAAAGACGGAAAGCCCTTAATACATGAATGTTTATGGGGAAGATGAATTGCAGATAAAAAGGCACGATTGCCAATAAATCCACAATCATCAGAAAGGTAAGGGCGTGTTTGAAGCGCGCTTTGAAAGGCTTTGATTTGAAGTAGAGCAGATCAGCCGTCCAAAATCTTAAACAGTATTCGATGGTAAAAATAGAAACCGTGATAATTTCAAGGATATTGAAACACAGGATCACACGCTCCGGCTGCGGCAGAGTATCAAGGATTGTCGTTAAAATATCCGCCAAAACAAGAACAACAATCACCCAGTCAAAAACCATACTGAGAACATCGTTTTTCTTGTGCGGCCGTATAATCACAAAGACGCGTTTTTTAATATTCATAATCTATATCCCCACATGTCAGAACACCTCAATACAGCGGGTATTTCTCACACAATTTCGCCACGGCAGCGCGTATACCGTCGGCTTTCTCCTCGTATTTCGCCGCTGTCCAGTAGATCAGCTCGGCCAAAATAGGCATATCGTCTTCTTTCAGCCCGCGCGAGGTGACGGCGGGCGTCCCGACGCGGATGCCGGAGGTGACAAACGGGCTTTTCGGGTCGTCCGGGATGGCGTTCTTGTTGACGGTGATGCCCACGGTATCCAGCCGCGCCTGCATTTCCTTCCCGGTGACGTCCAGCTTGCGCAGATCGACCAGGCACAAATGATTGTCGGTTCCGCCGCTCACAAGGTCGAAGCCTACATGGATCAGCGCGTCGGCCAACGCCTTCGCGTTTTTTAGAACCTGCTTTTGGTATGTTGTAAATTCCGGTTTCAACGCTTCGCCGAAGGCCACGGCTTTGGCCGCGATGACGTGCATCAGCGGGCCGCCCTGGGTTCCGGGGAAGACGGCTTTGTCGTAGAGCTTCTTGTTCTCTTCGCCGTTGCACAGGATCAAACCGCCGCGCGGGCCGCGCAGGGTTTTGTGGGTGGTGGAGGTCGTGACGTCGGCGTGCGGTATGGGCGAGGGGTGCAGCCCCGCCGCCACCAGCCCGGCGATATGCGCCATATCCACCAGCAGTTTGGCGTCAACCTCTTTGGCAATATCGCCGAAGGCGGCGAAGTCGATGATCCGCGAGTAAGCCGACGCGCCCGCGATGATCATCTTCGGGCGGTGCTCTTTGGCCAATCTGCGCACTTCATCGTAATCGATCCGCTGGTCGGCTCCCAGCCCGTAGGCGACGATGTTGTAATACAATCCCGACATATTGACCGGGCTGCCGTGGGTGAGATGCCCTCCGTGGGCGAGGCTCATGCCCAGCACGGTGTCGCCCGGCTGGAGCAGAGCGAGGTAGCCCGCCATATTGGCTTGCGCGCCGGAATGCGGCTGCACATTGGCAAACTCCGCCCCGAAGAGCTTTTGGGCCCGGTCGCGCGCGATGTTTTCGGCGACGTCCACACACTCACAGCCGCCGTAATACCGTTTGGCGGGGTAACCCTCGGCGTATTTATTGGTCATGACCGAACCCATGGCCATCATGACGGCCGGGGAGACATGGTTTTCCGACGCGATCAGTTCCAAACCGTTGCGTTCGCGGTTGTATTCAGCGTATAGAGCCGCGCCGATCTCCGGGTCGGCGGCTTTGACGAAATCCATGATCTGTGTTAACATAGGTATCATTCCTTTCAAAGATGACCCATATTATACCACAGGGGGCGGGGCAATGCAAGAATTGATTGAACGCTTGAAAGAGCTATACCCGAGGGCGGAATGCACCTTGGAATACACGGCCGATTATCAGCTGTTGTTCAACACCCGGCTGGCCGCCCAATGCACCGACGCCCGCGTCAACATCGTGAAAGATACATTGTACGAGCGGTTTCCGTCGCTGGAAGCCATCGCGGGAGCCGAGATAACGGAGATGGAGGAAATCGTCAAGCCCTGCGGGTTTTATCACAACAAAGCCCGCGACCTGATCGAAGGGGCGCGGATGATTTTGAACGATTTTGGCGGGCGCGTCCCCGATACGATGGAGGCGTTATTGCGCATCCCCGGCGTGGGGCGCAAGACGGCCAACCTCGTCTTGGGTGAGCTGTACGGCCAGCCCGCCGTCGTGACCGACACCCATTGCATCCGCCTCTCCAACCGTTTGGGGTTATGCGACACCCAAGACCCCGCCAAAGTGGAGATTGCCTTGCAAAACCTCATTCCGTCCGGGGAACAGCTGCATTTCTGTCACCGCTTGGTGGCGCACGGCCGGGCTGTGTGCAGCGCGAGGAAGCCCGATTGCGGGGTTTGCGGGCTGCGGGAGTTTTGTAAGCACTACGATACCTGCGGAGATGCCCGATAACCTATATATACCTCATAAATGCCGCTTGCATTTTTTAAGTAAATTTTGCAGCCATTGCTCGAATGGTTCTTTTAGTCTTGATTTATTGTAAGCTGCTTCCATGTTTTTTCTTGTTGCTTTTGTATGTGGATGTGCATCACCTAACACCTGCTTAATTATCATATAGCACTTAATAAACCAGTCGAGTGCCATTGGATAATCCCCTTGTTCATAGTAAACCCCTGCGATATTGTTGTAAGTGGTGGCAGTGTCCGGGTGTTCTTTCCCCATCACCTTTTCATAGATAGGCAAAGCCTTCTGATACCACTCGATTGCCGCTGGATAGTTCCCTTGATTTGCACAAGTAAATGCTATGTTGTTGTAAGTGATGGCAGTATCCGGGTGCTCTTTTCCATGCACTTTTTCCTTTATAATCAAAGCCTTTTGATACCAGTCGAGAGCTTTTGGGTAGTCCTTTAGATTATCGTAGACCGATGCGATATTGTTGTAAGTGGTGGCAGTGTCCGGGTGTTCCTTGCCTAGAACCTTTTCATCAATATGCAAAGCCTTCATATACCATTTGAGTGCCTTTGGATAATCCCCCTGATGATAATAGACCCCTGCGATATTATTGTAAGTGGTAGCGGTGTCTGGGTGTTTCGTCCCCAGCACCTTTTCACGGATGATCAAAGCCTTCTGATGCCACTCGAGTGCTGTTGGGTAGTCTCCCTGATTATCATAAAACCCTGCGATATTACCATAGCTATTGGCGGTGTTTGGGTGTTCCATTCCAAATACGTTTTCACAGATAACTGACTCCTTCTGATGCCAAATCAGAGCTTGACTATACCTTGCTAAGGCTCTATTGCCAATTCCTAATAGATAGCATAAGAACGCTGTTTGTTTTTCAATATCCTCATTGTTTTCATATGTCTTCGCCGCACGGGAGGCTATCTCGGCGGCATGGGGGGCGAGTTGCTCAAACCAATCCCTCGATCCATGACGGCCATAATCATCCAACCCCGGCATTGCGGCAATCATGGCTTCCAAGCATAGACCCAGCCAGTCTGTGTCACTCTTTTGCGCGTCTGAACGTACGACTTCCTGTACAAGCCGGTGAATGTGCAAAAGGCCGTCTTCGTCTCGCTCCGCCAGCGCGTACCGTGTCAACCCCCGGATAACCTTGTTGATGTTCATCGTGCCGTTTAACATGCTTTGGAGCGGTTCCGGCCAAGTTTCTCTTTGCTTTTTGAAGAACTCAATCAGGATGTTATCCGGCACCATATAGGCGCATAGGTTGAGCAGCTGCCGCGCTGGCGGGATGGTTTTCTCGATGGAGACTTTCCATGTTGTTGTGACTATGTTGCGATACTCCGTTAAGGCGGAATCCTCGAAGACTTCCAAACCGTTTTCGTCCAGCAAATCCAAATATCCCGTGCAGTTGCAATGGTTGGCCTTGACTTTCATATATGCCGCCGCCTGTTTCAGCGCAAGCGGCAGATACCCCAGCCGATGGGTCAGCAAATCGAGCGATGTTTCATTGTCGATGGCCGCCGTATCCGTCAGGCATTTCCGCATAAATGCCACCGCTTCAAGCGAGGTATATACGCCCAGCTCAAGCGATTCGGCGTCCTGTAGATTCAAACTGCGGTCACGCGTTGTGACGAGAATGTGACCTGTCATGGTGTGCGAAAGATAGGGCGCAATATCACCTGCATCCTCCACGTTGTCGAAGACCAGCAGGAAGGAATGATGGGCGTCGAACCAGCCGTTCAACCGCCGGATGATTTCATCATCTTTAAGCTGTTGGGCGGTCTCCATGCCTTCCGGGAGTAGCCCGGCGGCTTCCGCGAATTTCAAAAATTCATCCCTTGCCTGAACCGTGTTTTCCGCAACCATCCACCAAGTCGCGTCTGTGTACTCATTCTTGGAGCGATGGGCATATTCCAAGGCGATTTGAGTTTTGCCCACACCGCCCAACCCGGCAATCGTTTGTTTTATGCAAACTGCGGATTTATCATCGGCAAAGGCTTTTCGGATTTTGCTTAATTCGTCTTCACGCCCGGAAAACTGCAAGTTGCGTGTAGGGAGATTGTTCATTAGTAAACCGCCGGGAAATTTTTGCTTTTCCTTACCGAGAGCACCGGGGTAAACAGGACGTTTTCTAGGAATGGAGCCTTGATCTACGCCTTGCAGCAGTTTCTTTTCTGCTACTTTTTCATCATGAACCTTACATAAATCAATATATACTACATCAGAAAGCAACCCTTCCGGCTCTACATCGTCAATCCGAACGGGAATAAACGTTCGCTCTTTGCTCTTAGCATTTAAGTATTTATTAAATGCGGGTTTCCATTCAGCGTTGCAATATATTGAATTAAAATAATCTCTTGAAAAAACAGGAACAAATATGCTTGCCTCCGTTAAAAAAGCATCCATTTTATCTATAAAGCTATCACCTGGACGTATATCCCATGCTTGTACATAAGCTGTATAACCATGTGTTTCTAATGTGCCCGCAATCCATTTCGCCCATTCTTTATCTGCTTTGTTATAACTGATGAAAAAATCACGTTGCTCCATATCAAACGCCTCCTGATGTAAATTAGGGTTTCGACGCGTTTCCAGTATATCAGACACAATTTACCGCGTCAACAGATAGTAATGAGCATAAATAACCGCCGAAGCCTCACAGCCCCGGCGGTTTGCGATGGTGGACAATAACGGACTTGAACCGCTGACCCTCCGCACGTCAAGCGGATGCTCTACCAACTGAGCTAATTGTCCACGCCACTTTATTATACACAGAATCCCTTATCTGTCAAGCACTTTTTCCGGCACGGCGATATTCAGCCGCATTTGCTCCACGGTGCCGAACAGCCCGCTTTCATACCCGTGTGTTGTAAACCCCATTTTTTTATAGAATGCCAATGCTTGCGCGTTTTTGTGAAAGACACGCAAGGAAAGCCCGGTTTTTCCGCCGCCCCGCGCGATGCTGACCGCTTCCCCCAGCAGCTGCGCGCCGAGACCGAGGCCGCGTTTGTCCGGGTCAAGGTAGAGGAGGGAGATGTGGCCGTCGAATGCCGAAAAACGCCCCGCGTCGCGCATATGGATCAATCCGATCCGGCGGTCGCCCTCCATGGCGAATTGCAGATACCGCGGATCGGTTCCGACCGATTCCCAAATGGCTTTTTCGGTCATCTCCTCGCGGAACCCCTCTTCGGTGCCGTAGACCGCCATCCATGTGCGGCGGCTGGCTTCCATCACGGCGGCGGTGTCTTCCGGCAGTTTGGCGGGTGCAAACCACAGCTCGGCGTCAGGGAATTTATCGCGGTCTTCCCGCCACCATGCTTGCTTGGCATGGGTCGATAACTCCCCCAAATGCCGGTTGTCGCCGATAAACCCGGCACGGAAAACGCCGTCTTCCCATTCGATCAATGAAACCGAAGCGTTGTCCAAATGCGGGACAGCCGCGCCTGTGATGAGTTCCAACACCTCGCGGATGGCGCAGCCGTGCGATACCACCGCGATATACTGCCCTTCATGGGCGGCGGCGATGTTTTTCAGTTCCGCCAAAACGCGGCGTCCGGCGTCCTCCACCGGCTCTGCCCCGTTGACTATCCACGACGCTTTTTTGTTGAACCAAAGCATGGTGTCATATTGCTGTGTGATCTCGCCCCATGTTCTGTCTTCCCATTCGCCCAAACAGACCTCCCGCAGCAAGGGGGAGGTTTTCACCGTTTGACGGCAGACCGCCGCCACCGCCTCGGCTGTTCTCACGGCGCGGTAAAGGTCGCTGGCGTATACGGCGTCAACCGGGCGGCGCGAGAACCAATCCCCCAGCCGCTCGGCCTGCTCCAAACCGTTTTTTGTCAGCAATCCGTTATAGTGTCCGTGCGCCCGGCGGTAGAGGTTCCCCTCCGCTTCGGCGTGCCGGACAAGGTAAATGCGCGTCAATATCCTTCTACACTCCCTGTCAGTTCCGAAACAGTCTGCACTCCGTGGGTTTGGCACCAATCCTCCAGCTCCCGCAATATCGTTTCCGGCGCGCGCGGGTCTTGGAACAAAACGGTTCCAAACCCTACGGCCGATGCGCCCGCCATCATCATTTCCACCGCGCCGGCACCGCTCGAAACGCCGCCCATCCCGATCACCGGCAGTCCTGTGGCAGACGCCGTTTGCCATACACAGCGCAGCGCGACAGGGAAAACGGCCGAGCCGGACAGGCCCCCTGTGTTCACGCGCAGGATGGGTTTTCTTGTCTGAATATCAATACGCATTCCCAGTAGTGTGTTAATCAGCGACAGCGCGTCGGCTCCCGCCTCTTCGCAGGCTTCGGCGATCTCAACGATACTGGTGACATTGGGCGACAGTTTGACGCAAACCGGAATCTTCGCCTCGCGCTTGACCGCTTCGGTCACTTCGGCGGCGGCGCGCGGGTCGCTGCCGAAATTGACGCCGCCCGCGTTGAGGTTGGGGCAGGAAATGTTGACCTCCAGCATGTCAACGCTATCTCCGATCAGCCGCGCCATCTCGCCGTATTCCTCCGCTTTTGAGCCGGAGATATTGGCAATAACGGCGACGTCCTTTGTTCGCAAGAAGGGCAGTTCGTCCCGCAAAAAAGCCTCGACGCCCGGGTTTTGCAGCCCGACGCTGTTGAGCATCCCGCCCGGCGTCTCGGCGACACGCGGCGGCGGGTTTCCGTTGCGCGGCTTGAGGGTCAGCCCCTTGACAGAAATGCCGCCGAGCAGGGAGATGTCAAAATACTCGTCATATTCCCGCCCAAAGCCAAAACAGCCGCTCACGGCCACCAGCGGGTTTTTCATCGTCACGCCCGCGACGGATACGGATAAATCGGTCATATACGCCTCCTGCCGGTGATTTTTGAGTCGGTCAGACGCCGTAATACACTTGGATCGCCTTTAGTGTTTTCAGTTTGCGCGCATATCCGTCACAAACCGTTTCGGCTATGGCGTCCATGTGTTCCGCCGCCGCATACAGCAAGCTGACGATGTCCTTTGCCATGGTGCCGGGCAGACCGTAAACATATTTTAATTTGAATAAAGAAGAAAGGATGGGCACATCCTCCCTGTCTCCAAACCGATGGATGTTGGTGTTCTTCTCCCGGTCTCTTATGAGCATTTGAACCGTTATGATCAGCTGGCAAAGCTCCAACACAAGGTGGGAAGCGATCAGGAAATCACCCCGGCCGATTTTGACCAGCACCCCGGAAGCCATAAACCAAAATTGGTTGACCACACGGTCGATTTCATCGGCAAACACATGGATCGGAAGCTGCCCTTGCCTTTTCACCATAAAGGATATATCAAAACGCCATCCGTTTTCAAAACAGATCCTGAGCAGTTCGCTTTCGTCCTTGATATGGGTTTCGTATCCAAAGACATCGCTGTGTTCGGACAAGATGCGGATCACATATTTCATATTAAAATCGGAGTTGGTTTGCAGGTGTACTTCCATGTCTATATCGCTAAAAATATCGAGTGATCCCCGGTCAAGCATTGAGCCGTAAAAGTCAATCTCCTCAACAGGCAGAAACCCGCGCATAAAGCCCGCCATTTCATCAGCGGCTTTTACCTGCCACAGCTCCATCAGTTCACGTCTCCCAATCGGCCTCGGCCGCGTTGAAGACAGGGCCGTCTTTGCAGCAGCGGAGGTAACGCCCCCCGACGGCGCAGGCGCAGACCACACAGGCTCCGACGCCGCAGGCCATCCGCTCCTCCATCGACACATAGCAGGGAAGCCCGTGTTTCCGGCAAACCCCGGCGACCGCCTTCAGCAGCGGACTCGGGCCGCAAGCCAATACCTGACCGGGTTCCCCGTGCAGGGACATATAGGTCTCCAGCCGCTCGTGCGGATAGTAAGCCAAACCCATCGTGCCGTCGTCGGTGCAAATATCGAGGGAGGGGAACTCCTTTGTCAAAATGGCAAATTCCCGTGAGCGGAACCCGGCGATGGCATGGGTGTTCTCGTGCGTTTGAGCGTAATACAGCAGCGGGGGAAGCCCGATCCCGCCCCCCACAAGCACAGTTTGACCAAAGAGCGGGTGCGAATTTGCAGCTTCGCCGCCATCTAACCCGGACATTTCCACCGGCGGTGCGCCGGGAAAGCCGTTGCCCAGCGCGCCCAGTACGTCAATCGGGTCATCCTTCTGCAAATCGGTCAGCGCGGCCGTTCCCTGCCCTTTCACGGCGAAAACAAGCCGGGCAACGCCGTCTTGGTAACCGCACAGGCTGATCGGGCGGCGCAGGGAAAAACCGGGAACGGCAATATGGACAAACCGCCCCGGAGCCGGATTGTTCAGCTCTGTTTCAACCCGCAGATCAACGATATGTTCATGGAGTTTGACGGTGGAAATGACCTTACCCGTCATTGCGCAGTACCTTATCGTACCATCCGACAAACCCCGCCCGCACGGCGTCCGGCAGCTGCGCCAGCGCGCCGCGCAGGGTCTCGGCGGTATAGAGTTCAGACCCGGCCGAAACCCCGATTACAGTTAACTCCAGCAGTTCGGGGGGATTTTCGTCAGGTTTCAAGAAGGAGGCTCCTTCGCCGTCCCATAGTCCGCGCAGGATCAAGAGGTTTTTGGCTTCTTCGCTCATCTCTTCCTCAACGTCGGAGAGGGCGAAGTCGGCTCCGTCGCGCAATTTGGCAAAACGAACGGTCAAGACGCCCTGACCATCCCAAAGCCGCGCCATCCCGGTTCCGGCGGCCAGCATGGCTCCATCCTCGGTCGGGTTGAGCGTCTGGGGCGGGTATATAGTCGCGTCGCCGCACTGCTCAAAAGCCCCTATCGGATAGACGCCTTTTGAATCCCGCGCGAAAACAAATCCGTAACAGTTGAAGCGCGGCGGGATCTCGCCTTCCAAAAAATGGACGCGCTGCGCTTTACAGCGTTCAACCCATTGTTCAACCGGCATGGGAACCCCCCCTGTGCAAAGCATTGTGATAAAAAGCGGATAAAATTTCGCCCGTTCCGCCTACCCGGAGATCGGAGCAGGGCAGGAAGTGGACGGCGGAAATCGGCTTGCCCTCCAGGGAAAATCCTTCGGCTGAACCGTCGGCCGGGTTCCGATGGGTGACAATCAGCCCGTCCGGCAGCGGCTCTTCCGGCGTTAGGGCGTGGCTTTGCCATGTATACAGCGTGTTGCCTGTTTGAAGGTCGGTGACCGGGAACCACGCGCCGCGCCGCGCGCCGCGCATTTGCCGCAGTTTGCCTCCGGCGGCCAGCAGGAGGAACCGGAACCCCAGCCCGAACCCCAGCATGGGCGCGCCCGCCGCGATAAGGTCGCGCAGCACTTCGGTGATGCCCGGATGGCTGCGGGGCGAACCCGCCCCGTTGGGCAGGATCAAGGCGTCGAACCCTCCGCGCTGATAAATCGTGGGAGCGTCATACGGCGGAAGGAGGGTCACACGGAACCGCATGGACGTCAAAAGGCGGGTCAGAATATGGGACGAGCCAAAGTCGCACACGGCGACATGGGCGGCGGCGTTTTTTGGGGAGCCGTGTGTCATGGGCGTCCTGACCGCCGCCGGAAAGGTGTCGTTGTAACGGTATACCTTCACCTGAGTCAGCAAAGCGTCCCAGCCGTTAAACTCGGCCGAGGCCGCGATGGCGCAGTTTTTAATGCCTTTTTCGGCGGCGTAGCGAGCCAGTTCGGGCGTGTCGATCCCCGATATGGCGGTGATCAATCCCCGCCGCAAAAAGAAATCAAGGTTCTCCGCGCTCCGCCAGTTGGACGGGGCTGCCGTGATCTCGCGGGCGATCAGGCCGCGCATCCACGGGGAGCCTGTTTCGCAGTGTTCGGTGTTGACGCCCCATGTCCCCACCGCGGGTTGTGTGAACGCGCAGATTTGCCCTCCCGAGGCCGGGTCGGTCAGGCGGTAAACGGCGTCATGGCCGGAATAGACGCCCAGTTCGCCCACCGTTACACCGGGCGCGCCCGCGGCCAGCCCTGTCAGCTTGGTGCCGTCATCTAACAGCAGTGTCGCCTGCAAATGGTTCACCCCTCGTTTATCGTATTGCTTTTTGCAAATCGCCGCGCATACCGATGGCCGCTTTCCGCGCGGCTTCGGTAAACGGGACGGAATCGTCTTTTTGCCAGGCGCAGCAAATGCCGCGTGAATTGTTTACGACAGCTCCGCGCCCCTGCTTATCAAAGGCGGCGGCAATGTCTTCGGCTTTGCCGCCCTGCGCCCCGTAACCGGGGACTAAGAAAAACAGCTCGGGATGGTCTTTCCGCAGCTGGCGGATGGCCGAAGGCTGTGTCGCCCCCGCGACAATGGCGGTGTTCAGGTAACCGTACTTGCCCGCCAGCTGCCGCCCGGCGCGGGAAACCTGCTCGGCGATCACGCGGTAGAGCGGACGGTCGCCCGCCATCAGTTCCTGCACCTCGGACGAAGAGCGGTTGGACGTCTTGCAGAGGACAAAGATCATTTTATCATACATCTTGCAGTCTTTCAAGAAGGGGTCGAGGTTATCCGAACCAAGATAGGGGTTGACCGTCAGCCCGTCGGCGTCGAAAACGGGAATGAGGGTATCGCCCAGTTCGACCCGCCCCAAATAGGCCGACGAATAGGCTTTGGATGTAGAGCCAATGTCGCCCCGTTTGGCGTCCACGATCACATAAAGCCCCTTTTTACGCGCCCGCAGGACGCCTTGGCGCAGAACCTCAACGCCGCCCGGCCCGAGGGATTCATAACAGGCCGATTGCAGCTTCACGGCGGGGACAAGGTCGTGCAGCGCGTCGATCAGGGCGAAGATATATTCCTTATACGCGCCTTGCAGCGTTTTGAGGGTCTGCCCGTGTTTGGCGGCGTGTTTGTCCAATATCTCCGGCGGGATATGGTCGGGATAGGGGTCTAACCCTAAAACGGTGGGGTTCTTTTTGGCTTCGATGGCTTCGATCAAACGGTCAACCGACATAATTCACGACCTTTCCACGAAAAATTTGCCCGACAAACGGGGTGTTCCTCGCCATAGATTGAAACTGCTCCGGCTCGACCGTCCACTCGAGGTCAAGGTCGATCTCCACCTTGCCGCCTCTCATGGGGACGCCGAGGATGGCGGCGGGTTTTTCGTTCAAAAGCCGGAAAACATCCTCCGGGGACATCCGCTTGCTGTGAACCAACGCCTCTAAAGAAACAGCCAACGCTGTTTCCAGCCCGATCACGCCGTTCGGGGGATTGTCCGACGCTTTTTCTTCTTCGGTGTGCGGCGCGTGGTCGGTGGCGATACAGGTGATGACGCCGTCGCAGAGAGCATCCAAAACGGCTTCAACGTCCTGCGCCGTGCCGAGCGGGGGATTCATCTTGCCGGACGCTTTGGCCGTCATATAATGAGGGCAGGTTTCGGCGGTAAAAGGGACTCCCTCCTGCCGCGCTTTCCGCAAAACGGCGACGGTTGAGGCAAGGCTTACATGACAGATATGTACCGGGTGCCCGGTTTGCTTGCCATAATACAACGCCAACTCGCATTGCTCGGTTTCCGGCTCGCAGTGCAGAAAGAGGGGTATCCCTATTTTCTTTGCCTGAACGATGGCTTTGAGCAGGATCACTTCATTAAGGACAGGCATCCCGTCGTCGCTCAAAGCCGCCGCGCCCGCCTCTTTCAAGGCGAAAAAATCGGTCAATTCTTCACCCCGCTGGCCGGCGGTGACCGCCGCGACCGAATAGACCTTGACAGGCAAACCGTGCGCCTTCTCTTTGACAAAACGGACAAGCTCGGGCGTGTCAATGACGGGGAGGGTGTTGGCCATTGCCGTGATGGCACCGAAACCGCCTGCCCGTGCGGCGGCGGCGGCGGTCTGCATGGTCTCCTTATGCGTCTGCCCCGGTTCCCGGGTGTGAACGTGGAGGTCAAGGAAGGGGGCGGTTTGGATGATCGGCATTCAAAACCTCCGCATAAACAATCCTGTAATGATCTTGGGATAGAAATAGGTGGATTTCTGCGGCATCAGTTCTCCCGCCAAGACGGTATCGCGCAGCTCGCCCATGGTGAATTTCGGCAGCAGGAAAGCGCACTGCGCTTCACCGCTTTGCACCAGTTTTTCGGCTTCCCCGGCGACGCGGGTATAGGTGAGGTTTTTTCCTTTGGCCATGTTTTCCGCGCCGATGCCGAGCAGCGGCTCCAATATATCGTCATGCAGCGCGGCAACCGAGGAACGTGCCGTCCACGGGGTTTTCGGCGTCAGGGTGTATTTGCCCGATTCGGTGATCCACACAAACGTCCCGTCGTCCGGGTGGCCGCCTTCGGTGACGGTATATTTTTCTTCCAGCAATTTGCGGAGGGTCTCTTCCCCATACCAGTTCATGCCGGTAACAACCCGGTGGGTCGCCCAAACGTCAACGCCGGGGTCGTTCATAGCCGTTAAGAAAATCATGGCATGTTGCGGTTTCCCGGTCGTTTCCCGCAGATGGAGCAAGGTTCCGTAGCGGTGGTGCCCGTCGGCGATGGTGATCTTTTGATTGGACATGGCTTGCGACAACGCCGCGCAGACGCCCGGGTCAGAAACCGTCCGCAGGGTATGCGTCAAACCGTCCGGCATGGTGAAAGAGCAATCGGGCGCGCTATCCGGCGCGGGGCGCAGCAATCCGGCGATTTTCCCCTCGGGGTCGTCATAGAGACCGTATATGGAGGAAAACTGGCAGTTTGTTTCTGTCATCAGGCGGAGGCGGTCTTCCCTGTCTTTGGCAAGGGTAACCTCATGCGGCAGCACCGTCCCCTCGGAAAAAGGGGTCAGTTCCAAAAGACCAACAAAACCGCGCAGGGTTTTCGCGCTGCCGTCCTGCACTGTGAAATCCACTTCGTAAATATAAAAGGCGGGTTCGGCGTCTTCGGTCAGGATGCCCTCCGCCAGCCAGCTTTCCAATGTTTTTTTCGCGTCGCCGTAAGGGTCTTTGGTTCCCAGCCGCTTGCCGCCCTCCAAAAGGATGGCGTTATACGGGCTTTTGTCCGTCCACTCCGACGGATCGGGGATAACATCGAACGGCGGGCAGCAAACGGTTTCCGGCGTCCCCGCCTTTTCAAAATTAAAACGAAGTGCTTTGAACGGTTTGACAACAGCCATAAATTACATCCTCGGAATCATTCAAATTTAGCATATACTATGAACAACAAGACGCCGAAAGGAAGATCGGATATGCAGGCAAAATCATTGATCAAAGGCATCGGAATCGGCATCATCGCGGGATCAGTCCTCACCGCCGCCGTTGTTCCGCTGGATAAAAAACGCATGATGCGTTCCAAAGCCGGACGCACTGTCCGCGCCATAGGGCAAGCCGTTGACGGCATATGCGGCGCGTTTATGTAAGTATAGCACGTCCGCACTCTGTTGACAAGAAAAATCCCCGCTCAAACGCGGGGATTTTTTGAATGTGCTCCCTCAGTCAGTTGCCGCTGACAGCTCCCTCTGAGAGGGAGCCTTACCCTGCCCTCCTCTTAGAGGAGGGTGGCACGAAGTGCCGGGAGGAGCATCCGCGGACGCGTTGGTTACACCTTCAGCCACAAGCAGGGCGCACACCGCCGTCGTCATAGTCGACCTCGTAACCAAAGTCGTCGATATGGCCGCTACTGCGGACGTACTTGGCAAATTCACTGTCAACACCGACGCTGGGGGCAATGTAGCGGTTGTAGCCGGGTGACCGCAGCCACCACCACGAGGCTTCGCCTCCGGCGTTCAAGGCGATCCGCTCGCCACCATGCGTGAAATAGTCAAGCGCTTCACTGCTGTCCAACAGGAATATTGTTGTCTGTGGTGTCGATGCTGGATTTGCTATCTTCCGAGTACCCACCAGTGAGTAAACTGGTTTCAACGATCCAGCCTTTTTCCTCCGCTGAAAAGCCGTTGTAAAACTCCCCGTTCAAATATTGGCGTATATCGCTGTCTTCCCATGTGATCCATGTATAGACATCATGATATCTACGCATTTCCAATAGATCCTTGCTCAGAAGCAAAGCCTTGTCGCCTTCAACTGCCAGCACAAGCCAATCAAGTTCGCCAAATTGAACGGTGTCGCCCACTTTCAGCGAGTCGCCGCCGCAAGCGGTGAGAGACAGCGCCAGCACGATGGCCAGTATGAACGCAATCAGTTTTCTCACTGAATACACCCCTTTGCTGTTTTGTTTGTTGGGGAATTTTGTCGATGAGAGTCAGTATATCATAACGGGAGAAAATAGCCATATTTATATGGCGTGAAAAGCAGGACGCAACACAGCTATGCGAAGCCTATGTTGCCGACGACGCCAGCGCAAACGAGGAGGCAAGAGAGGCAAGCAGTACAAAGAAGCCGCCAGCCGCGAGTGGAGGCGTACTCGTTTGTACGGTGGAGCGAGCGGCTGTGAGGCTGACGCCGTAATGCGAAACTTATGTTGCCGACGATGCTAGAGGAGAGGGGTTGGGCTGAGTGGAATACCGTTCCCTGGGCAATACGCCATATCTGGTTTCCCGTTTTTGTTTTGGCAGCCTGACGGCCGCTCCCATCGCCGCTTCCTTGACAGCCAAGGAGGCGGGGGCGCTGATCCGCGAAGCTCTGGAGCGGGGCGTGAATTTCATCGACACCGCGCAATATTACCGCAACTATCATCATGTGAAAGAGGGGCTGAACTCCTGGAAAGGCGAGGTGATCGTGGCCACGAAATCCTTCGCCAACACATATGACGGGATGTCCGCGGCCATCGAAGAAGCGCGCCGGGC
>Ga0082212_10002293_pt1 | contig 28050 bp, 17 predicted proteins | sample TergutNt197P3_FD_71548 | JGI IMG/M metagenome (GOLD analysis project Ga0082212, IMG submission 71548) | Neocapritermes taracua P3 segment gut microbial communities from Petit-Saut dam, French Guiana - Nt197 P3 | ecosystem: Host-associated > Arthropoda: Insects > Digestive system > Gut ...
AAGCCATCGATTTGTTGACCGGCTTCAAGTTCGGCTTTCGCAAAAACAAGAGTCTTCACGGGTTGCCAGTCTCCGCTCTTGGGTTTGGGAGCATAGACTTGAACGATGTAGCCGCCGACAGTACCAAAGTCTTGCGGAACAGTCCCGGCATCTACCTTCAAGGTAATGGACGAAATCGTTGTTTTCGTCTTGGCATCAACCACCGAAACTTTCTTGATGGCAGGAACCGCTAGCGTTTTCACTGTTGCGGTAGCGGCTTTGGTCTCCGTGCCACCCACATTCTTTGCCACAAGCGACACTTTGTATGAGGTACTTGACTTCAAACCACCAAGCGTGAGCGTGAACGTCTTACTATCCGATGGAGCCTTGGTATCGAAATTATCAGAAATGACAAGTTGATGAATATACGATGCCGGTATAGTATCTGATTTTGATACAGTACCATCGGTTCCAATGTAATATGTTCCATTCCCGTCGAGGTCTTTCATCGCGATAACCAGAGATATGGTAGTGGCGGGTACACCCTTCATTCCACTTGGAATAGAGTAGGTGAGGACATACGAATTCACATTGGCACAGAGCGTCTTGTCCTTATTAACCGTAGAGTTCCAAGACATTGTCGTTGTGTCAGATGTGAGCGGGACGACAGTAGCCTTTGGAACCGTAATCTTGCCAACGGATGCCTTCGATATGTCAGCTATACCCTCACCAGAAGTCGCTACATTGTTCGTCTTTATCGCCGTTGTTGTAATCGACCAGCCCGATTTTCCGAATGCGTTGACCGCCTGGACTTGGAATTGATAACCAGTGTTGGCTTTGAGACCTGTAACAGTTATAGAGGGTGTGGTGATCTCAATGATCTGCGTTACCCACAGATTTTTGTTCTTACTGTCTGCTATGTCCCTTCCCTTTGCATCTGTGGTGACCCTGTACCGAATTTCATACGTCGTCGCACTTGGCACGGCATCCCAGGACACCGTAAGGGAATCCGATGTGGGATCACTAACGGTGAGACCCGTCGGCGTTGATGGCACATCAATTCCTTCATCGGTTGTTACAATAACAAAGTCCGACCAAGCGGACTCACCATCCGCATTCACCGCTCGGATTTGGAAACCGTAGGTGGTGCTGGCAGTAAGACCGGTGATGGTTATCGATGTGCCTGTGGCAACGGGAACGTTCGTCCACGTTTCATCATCGGTAGTGTATTGAACTTCGTAACTCGTTGCATCGGCTACAGCATTCCATGATAGCGCAACGGATTTCGTTGACACTCCACTGATTTCCAATTCCGGCGGTGTTGTTGGCGGAAGCAACGGGTCTGTTGTTACGAAAATTGGGGCAGACCAAGCGGACTCCATGTCGTTGGTTGTAGAGCGAACCTCAAATTCGTACTGAGTCTCCCCGGTAAGTCCGTCAATGGTCTTCGACGTTTCCGTAACAGATATTACATCACTCCACTTTTCATCGCCAGTGCGGTAGCGAACTTCGTAACCGGTAGCCTCGCCCACTTCGTCCCAAGTCAAGTCAACAGAGGTTTTCGTCTTGTTTGTGTTACTGAGATTCTTTGGTGCTTCCAATGATGAGACATCCGTTTCTACCGTAACTGATTCAGACCAACCGGATACATCGTTAGCATAAACGGCTCGGATTTGAAACTTGTATTCCATTTCAGGATCGAGACCTCCGATAATCACCGATGTCGCCGTCGTGGGATTGTTTTGCCATGCCGTCCATGTTGCAACATCAGACTCGCTGTATTGGATTTCGTAACCGATGGCGTTGGTCGCGGCATCCCACGTCAGTGTAACAGAGGAAACCGTCTTGCCGGTACTCTGAAAATTATCTGCCGATGGTGGTTGGACAAGCGTGTTAACGGGAATTTGATTAGACCAGTTGGAATTGCTGTACTCGCCAGTACCAACCGCCCTGACACGGACATGATAGTTTGTGCTAGGTTCGAGTCCGATAACATTTTTCGCTGTAGTTGTCGATGCGATGTCTGGTATCGTATGGACATCGGTCTTAAATGACGCATCTGTCGAATATTGGATTTCGTAACCGGAAGCATCATTCACGGTACTCCATATTACATTGATAGTCGTGCTGTTGGTTGCAGAAACGCTGGTTAGCACCGGAGCGGGAAGTGCCGTCGTAACCGAAACTTCCCGCGAGAATGTCGAACCGACGGCTTTAATCTGGAATTGACTTTGTGCAGCTGTCGAGTCGGTATAGGTGTACTCGGTAAGAGTGCCAGTGTAAATCAGTTCCCAATCCTTGTCAGGACTTTTGCATTGTAAAACATATTGCTCCGCACCGGATACGGCGTCCCATTGGAGCAAAATCGTTGTCGGATCCGCCGTCGCCGTTGCACGTAGCGTCGGCGTGGCAACCGATATCGTGATGGCACGGTCGAACCAGACCATTTCCGGGGTGGCATCGGTATATTCGACACGGATGAAGACGTAATACGAACCGGGGTTGACACCTTCCGGTGTCCACCAGAAATCATTTGCCTCGAATTCAGCGTATGTCGTGCTAAAGACGGGAAAACCGCCAAAATGTTCTGTGTTATCACTGAGATAGTTGTCGCCGAGATAAATGGTCACGATAGCATCCTCCTTATATTCTTCTGGTAAGGAGGACGTAATCGGCAATCTATATGTGCCACCAGATTGAACCATCGGTTCTGCTTTCACATTTAACGAATCGACAAACGCAAATACCGATGCGAATCCGCCTGTCACATTTTCGGCAAATGATTTCATTTCTGCTACCTCCGCAAGTGTTCCTTTGACGACATAGAAATGTTGCGTATCGATGGACAGTTCCGCCTGATAGCCTCCGCCCTCAATATCAAAGCGGTCATCGTTAATGGGAGGAGGAAAATTGGGAGTCTCATCGAAGTCAAGGCGTAGCAGATAAAAAGCGGTCTCATCAACATCGGGAGCCTTGGCAGGCTCCAATCCACTGGCGGGAGCAGCGGCAACATCTATACGTCCCGTCACTTCGTTGAGACCTTGTTCAAAAGTTCTTATATCCTTTATGGTGTTTCCGTCTGCGTCCACCTCAAAGATGTAACCCATTCTAACTTTTCTCGGCTGATTGTTAACATAAATAGTTACATCATAGTAAAGCGTGACATGTCCTTGGGGAGTGATGCCGATATTGTGTTGTATCTCCAGTGGGGCTTTGATTGCCGGAAATTTTGTACCCATAATGTCATTGAGTATGTCAAGCAGTCCCTTGGCAAGGGTTTTGCCAACTTTATTTCCGCGAATATCTTCAATGAAATTACGATCCACGTTATCGAAAATCAGTCCCACTGCTCCGCCGAGGAGAGCACCGACCCAACCACCCTTTGTAGCCCCCATAATCGCACCAATCGCAGTGGTTACCGTCTTGGATTGCAGAAGGAAATCCTTATCCTTATAAGTGAATTTTCCGCTGTTCAATTCCGTCATCGGTATTGTTTTAGTTTTACTACTATCAAAATTAAGACTCTCTGACTGCCACCCATGCCTGTGTTGAATATTGCCGTCTGTGGTGTAGTTGAGCGTTGCTACTCCGTAAATGAACGCTTCTCCTGCCAAACTGATATAATCGCCACTGACGATATGATGCTTAACGGTTGTGGTGCTACTCTGTTTGAATTGATTGGCATGTTTCGCACTGATACCGGGCGCATTGTACGTATAGACGGATTTCAGTTGAGTTTTTACGCTTGGCTGGCTAATGTCCACGGCAAACCACTGTGCAAGCGCACCGCCCAATGAGTGTCCCACCAACGAGACGGTTTCTCGCTTATTGACCCATTCCATCACTGAACCCCAGTTCTTAATATACTGGTTATATCCGACTCCCTCTTCATCAAAGTTGCCAAGCCAATCGAAGGGATCATCCGATCCTCGGAAGACCAGTATCGCATCCACTTCTTTGCCGTTCTCGTATTTGATCAGTCCCACCGCACAAAAACCGTTCGATGTATTCCAAACCGATTCTCCCCAAATGGTATCAATGTAGTATCCGGAAAATCCTCCCATTGAATATAGATTACCGTCTTTGTCGTATTTGTCAGTTATCAACTTGCCGGATTTGAATTCTCCATTTTTGTTTTTAACCCAACTCTTTGCGAGCCATTCGTAGTTTTCCTCTCCAAAATCTGCAAGTGGCGTGGTAGAAACAGTAATTTCGTCCGGTGTGGAATACTGGTACACACCGCGTCTATCCTTTCGCACTGTTATGAGTTGAAATTCGTATGTATTTCCAGCCGTCAATATTATATCGGCTATATTCTCACCTAAGTAATCACCGACCACATGTTCTGTCTGGTTCGCCATAGGAAGGTCGACGTAATAATTCCAAACAGGATCGCCTGTTTGCTTGTACCGTAAAATGTAGAGATCACTCTCCCTTCCCGATTCCTGAGTCCATTCCAAGTAAACGGTTGTATAACCGAAGCCTTCCTCATCGACGACGCGCAAATCCGTTGTCGGTTCGAAACTTTGGAAAAAGGACTCGTAGGCACCAATATCGACAATACCGCCACCAATATCGACGAAATTGCCGTTTTGATCTATGAAGTCATCGCCTGCAAAAATTCTATCGTTGCCGTCTCTGTCCGGCATGATATTGCCATTCGTATCCAAAGCAACCCAACGATTGTCCCCTTTATCGACCAAACCATTGCTAGTCTGATAGTTATTCTCAATATGTAAGTCCCAATCGTCTTCCTCGTAATTTTTCCCTGTTTTGGTTTCGAGGCGATTCATCAGGTTCGAAGCATAGTTCCCTTCTCCAGCGAATTTTGTGAACAGGATACTATCGCTGACATGATTATTGCTACCGTCATAACTTCCCGCAATATTGTTCCCTGCGTTTCCGGCAACAAGTGTGTTGTACATATCGAGTGTACCGTTGTCATTGCGAATTCCGCCACCTGAACCAGTAGAATAGTTTCCGGCAATCGTGCAGTTTGTAACTGTTGCTGATGAACCAGAGTAGAAGAAAATTCCACCACCAGAAAGAGCATTGTTCCCCACTATTACACTATTAGCGATAGTTATCCGGCTACTCGGATTGCCTGTTCTAACGCCACCACCTGAACCGGCAGTTTCATTTCCGGCTATCGTACTGTTCCAAATATATAGTGGGCTACTGTCTGTGTTAATTCCACCACCGCCATGAGTAGCAAAATTCGACTGAATCGTGCACTTCATAATAGTCAATGATCCATTGACGTTATTATGAATTCCACCACCAACATTGAGAGTACGGTTGTCCACAATCTTGCAGTCAGTAATGGTCGCCATACCATTGTTGTAAATTCCTCCACCATTCCTGCCCGATCCTTCAGTAATCGTTTTGTTACCTTCGATTGTGCCACCAGAAACGGTTAACACGCCATTATTTGCAATTCCACCGCCATAGCCCGCCTCATTATCTGAAATTGTACTGTCAATGATACTAACCTTACTGGTGTCGCGATAGTTATAAATACCACCCCCGCCTGCATTGCCAACATTGATTACGGCATGATTATCTAATATAATACAGTCAGTCACGGTCAACGTGCCATATCCGTTGAAGATTCCACCGCCATTGTCAGATGTGTTTCCTTCAATTTGACAATCTGTAATGATTATCTCACTCGAACCGTTATTCCAGCTGCTACAGATACCACCGCCAGCACTATTTGCAATGTTGCCTATTATTTCACACTTCGATATTTCCAATTTGCTGTTTTGGATGCCAATACCTCCCCCCCAGGATGTTGCCTTATTTTCCTTGACTTTATCAGTGTTACCAATTACGCCGCCAACAATTGTAACCACGCCATTTATACTGAATATTCCGCCGCCTCTGTTCGCCGTGTTACCATAAATATTGCAATTCGTAAGTGTCAAAGTGCCGTTATTGAGGATACCACCACCATCACCATCGACTTTTCCGCCTGTAATCGTTAATCCCTCCAGTACAACCTCAACGCCTTCGGCAATGGTAAAGATTCTGCCAAAATCTTGTGCATCAATGGTGAGACCCGGCGCAATGATGGTAATGTTCGATTTGATTTCTATACCGGCACCATTGGACTTGGCTTGAAGTTCTTTGTCCAAATTTATGGTCACGGGGTGCGTAGTGTCATACGGTTGGGGTTCCCATTTCCCTGTGCTTATCTCCTGCCAGAGTTCCGGTGCAAACGTGATGGTTGTTCCCAACTCTGGGTATAGACTGGCATAGTAAATCGCTTCGCGCAGGGAAATGATCCCGTCATAGAGATCAAATTTATCTTCTAGTGTCGTGACGACAAGCGAGGCTTCTTCTTGGGAATTGCCGTATTCATACGCACCGAGGTCCATATTGTATGCACCAATGGTATCGCTTCCACGAGCATATCCATCTCGGTCCTTCAGAAGATAATCATCTCCATCTTCGATAGTCCATCTGTAATTATATTCAGTTGTACCATTTTTAAGTACCAATTCCGAGACAATGTAAGGGCGGTAATTGTCATTTTTGGCATCGATGAACAGCGGATTATCCGTTGGTTTGAAGACATGGTTGGTTCCACTTCCTACGGCAGTATCGTATAAATTATACTGATCATTGAATGTCCTTACAAACCATCCTTCACGAACATAAACCGCAATATTCGCATCGAGATTCGCAATTCGACTTACACTATTGCTCACAAGAATCGAATTGTAGATGGAAAAATCTCCGCCTACGAAACAAATGCCACCGCCTTCAGCCAGGGCTTCGTTATGGACAATCGTGCAGTTCATTATCATCGCCCAATTCACAGTATAAATTCCGGCACCACAATCACCTGCTTTATTTTGCGCAATCACGCTGTTTGCAATGTTTAATTTGCCATTATCGTTGTTGATCCCACCACCATTTACGCCATCCGATGCGTCTACTTTTCCCATGCTATCTGCACCAGCTATGTTATATGAGATCGTACTGCTATAGACGGTCAACGTGCCACCTAGGTTATCAATTCCACCGCCGCTGAAACCGGCTTTGTTGTTCGTAATCGTTGTGAAGATAATGTCCAACGTACCAGTAGTGTGGATTCCGCCGCCTCTGCCGCTTGCTACGTTGTCGGCAATCATGCTTTCCACCCATGCTCCCGGTTCTCCATCGTTTGCATTTCTTGCACCTATGGTCAACTTACCGGAGTTGAGAATCCCGCCGCCATGCCCATCGAATACGAGGACACCCGCAACGTTGCCCGATATTGTACTACTCGTTATCGTCAATTCGGCAGTTACGACGCGATTACTGCCATCGGGAAAGGTTGCATTGACGATTCCGCCGCCGCTGGCACCCGCCCTGTTATCAGAGACCATGCTGTCATCGACGGTAGCGATGCCGCCGAAGTTATAGAACCCGCCGCCGCTGTTCCCAGCCCAGTTGCTCGATACAATGCTCTCTGTTATGAACAACTTGCCGTCTTGAATCAAATTATTGGTACGGAGATCTCTCATCCCGCTGTTAGTGTTGTAAATTCCGCCACCACTACTGCCAGCCGAGTTTTTCGTAACCTTGCTACCTTCAATGTTTGCCGTACCGCCAAGATTGTAGATTCCTGCACCACTGTTCGCAAAATTGAACGCACAGGTACTGTTATTAACGTTTAATTCACCGAAATTGTTACTGATCCCGCCGCCACGAATATCTGCCCAGTTACCGGTAATTTCACAGCCATTGATTATGTTCAACATGCCGCCGATATTGTGGATTCCACCGCCGCTCACAGCCGCCGAATTGGTGAAAACTGTACATTGCGAGAGCGTGAGGTTGCCTGCATTGTAAATCCCGCCGCCGGAAGCATCGGTGAAACCGTTCGTGATTGTCAACCCTGCCAGAGCAACGTTTGCTTCTGCGCCAATGTTGAATACCCGAGATTCTTCGTTGGCATCAATTGTAAGAGTGTCCAACCCAAAACTGACAATGGTAACGTTCCCATATATTGCCAGTTCCTCCCCACAGAGCATGATTTTGTTGTTGATGGACTCGCCTTGGTCATCTGTAATACGAACGTCTGTGCGAATGACAATGAGAGCGTCCTTTTTACCCTCTTCTGCATCCGAAATTGCATCGCGCAGAGCCTCATCGGTGAGATTGTCGGCGGTAATCACAATGATATTGTAATCCGTCATTTGACCCGTGAGTTCCAAACCGGTATGTTCTCCAAGCAAGTCGAATTCGTAGGCTTGCAGTTCTTCAGCGAATGGATCCGAGGCGACCGTTACCGTTGTCGTTTTCAGTGTCAATTCGGGAAACTGCGTATTGGTCATTTCGCAGTAAATGCTGGTTCCCTCCGCGAGTCCGGTGAAGAGGAATATGCCGTTATCATCATGCTCATAGAGTTCTTTATCCACTACGCCGCCGTCGGCATATTTCCACTCGTAGGTGGTCTCTACACCATTAATCCAATGCTCACTGCGAATGTTCACCGTTCTATCATTTTGTGTAATGGCGACATCGGCTTGCGGGTTGTGGATCAGATCATCAAGGGCATGATTCGGTAACAGCAACGAGGAAAAGGTCAGTTGGTTGTTGAAGCAATACAACTCAGTCAGTGCTCTATGCTGCGACAAGTCGAGTCTGATTAGTAGGTTGGCATGGCAAGACAATAGCGATAAAACAGTGTTTTGTGATAGGTCGAGTTCTGACAGTTGGTTGCGAAAACAATACAAGGAAAGTAATTTTGTATTTTGCGTCACATCCAGTTCGGTCAGTTGGTTAGTATCGCACCACAGTTCTGTGAGAGACATGCAACTAGACACGTTTAATGTTGTAAGCATATTAACGCCACATCCCAGCGTTGTCAATGCCGTACAACCGAACACGTTAAGCCCGGGCACATCAAGTTCTCCAGTCAGTTGATGACGAGTATCGGTCAGTTGGTTACGAGTACAGTTTAGGTATTTCAATTTTTGGAAGTTGGAAACACCAAGCGATTTCAGTTTATTATTAGAGCAATCAAGATGCTCGAGGGCATGGCAACCGGACACGTTCAATGTGGTCAGTTGGTTGTAGTTGCAATTCAGTGTTGTCAAAGTAGTACAACCAGATACATCTAGCGATGTCAATCGGTTTGAGGTGAAATTTAGGGAGATCAATTCCGTGCAGTTGGACAGGTCGAGCGTGCCGAATAGAAAAGAATCCGCAGCGTCGATTGTGGTGACTCTCCACTCTCCATTGATACTTTTCCATGTTACTTGTGCATCATTGAGTCCGTTGTTGGTTTTGGCGGCTTCGACTTGATTCCAGTCGTTTATATTGTACTTTTGTGCGCCCAGGTGCTCGCGCGTATCCCCAATGATGCCGGACGAACCGGCGGCAAGCCGCAAGTCCCAATCGTCTGTGTTGTATTTCAATCCCGTATTGTTTTCAGTAACGAGACTCGATGATGACGTGTATAAGTTCCCTGCAAATTTCTCGAACCGAATATTATTATCGGAAGAATTGTTACCACCGGTAGTGCTTCCACCACTATACAAGTTGCTCCCGGCATTCCCGCCAAAAATCGTATTCCAGAGGATTAGACTGCCGTTACTGTAAATCCCACCGCCATTCCCAGTAGTTGCCCAGTTTCCCGCGATCGTGCAGTTTGTAACAACTGTTGTTGCAGTCGAAACGTTGTTAATTCCGCCGCCGTTACCACCTGCCGAATTTCCCGCAATCGTACAGTTTGTAATGGTTACTACGCCAGCCCCGTTGTTAATGCCACTTCCACCACCTGCTGATTCGTTTCCCACAATCATGCTGTTCGCAATATCTAATGTGCTACCAGCAAGCCCGATTCTAATTCCGCCGCCGCCGATGCTACCTGCCGAATTTCCCGCAATCGTACAGTTCCAGATAGTTAGTTTGCCGTCGCTATTAATCCCACCGCCCCCGGAACCGCCAGCAGAGTTATTCTCAATCTTGCTGGTATTAATGGTCAACGTGCTGCTTCCGCCACAGTGAATTCCACCGCCCCAACTATTAGCGGTGTTGTTCGAAATCTTGCAGTTCGTAATGGTCATCATACCGCGGTTATAAATCCCGCCACCGACGGATTGAGCAGAGTTGCCTGAAATCTCGCAGTCCGTAATGGTTAATGAACAGCCAGCAACGTTGTAAATTCCACCTCCGGAAGTACCTGCTTCATTTTTTGTGATATTACTGTTTGTTATCGTCAGTGTCCCAAAGTTGACAATCCCACCACCTTGGTCATCAACGATCTTGTTCCCTGTAATAATGCAATCCGTTATAGTCATTGTGGCTCCGTCACCGTTGCACACCCCCCCGCCTGTATGGTTGCCGCCGATATTGCCTCCCTTGATTATCAATCCACCCAAACCGACCACTGTCGAAGAACCATCAGAACAGAAAACCCTGTCCTGATCGTTTGCATTGATAGTCAGCCGAGGTCCATCACTGACGATTGTAACGTTTTTTCCACCACTGATCCCCAACTGCCATCGTCCGGGTCCACTTTCTCCAGCGGGGAACGTAATTTCATTTCGCATCGCTGTGGTGTGAAGAACGATTAAATTTTTCTCCCCGTCACCCGTAGCTTGACTAATGGCATGACGCAAAGCATCATAAGAAAGGTCATCGGCGGCAATTTCAATGACGTGATAATCTTCCACGTTTCCCCAAAGATGGAGATCAGCATATTTATCACTGAGAGCGTCGAAGTCGTCTTGTGACAGTTCATTTATTGCCGGGGCATTGGCAACGTTGGGAGCGTTTACCACAGAGTTCGTAGCATCAGCAGGGGGACCCACCGCACCGGTTTCCACGAAGTTGGAGTTATCGAGATCGTCGTTTTGCGTTTGGAATATTCCGAAGTTCAGCATATTAACCGAGAGCATTTCTCGACTTTCAAGTTCCTCGATGCGGCTGATGCGACTTCGCTGCCGATTGCGTTTTTTCTTGTCTGCCTTTACGGAAGTGGTGCCGAATAAAGAATTGAGAATGGTTTCGAGGGAGAATTCGTGTTTGCTCATCGTTTTGCAGAGGAAAGGAAAAAAGGTTGCCGAGTCCGCCAACAAAACTGTCCTGTTCAAGACAGGAGCGATGCGTTCTAAAGATGGTTCCCTTCCCGCGGACAAATGCGGTGCGACAATAACGTGCGCTGAAGATTTCCACTGGATTTGCGCAGACGCTCCCTTTCCGGGAGTGCGTCACTTTCAAATCCAAAGGTCATCTTCACACGGCAAAGCCGTTTTGTCCGTGAAGTCAACCAACCCGTCTTACGACGGCTTTAGAATGTTGACGAACTCTAAATCATCCGCTCGGCACATACCGGAGCGGTATTCCATATTGTGAGCGCAACGTAGCATATTTTTCAAAAATTGCAATACCCCCCATGATAAAAAATGGGAGTCGTCCATCACTCCCAAAAAGTTCACGCCGTCATATAAAAATTGCGAGAATCAGCAGTGCGAAGTTGAGGACGTTCCACAAAATCACCGGCGGCTTTACCGGCGGTATGAAAATACCTTGCCCCGCTTCCGCCGCTCCGCCGCAACAGAACATGATGCCGCAAACAAAAGCGGCAATGAAAAATCCGATAAAAAATTTCTGATACATCATAAAATCTCCTTTTGAAAAAAATGAAAAAACAGAAGGCTCCCAAATGAGAGCCGTTAAAACAATTACGCCGCTTGCTCGGCGGCTTCTTTTTTGTCGGCAATGTACGCATTCCAACTGGCACGGTAGCGTTTTCGATATTGACTAATCAAGCCATCTGTAACACCGTATTTTCGGGCAACATCTCCGGTTGTCTCGCCCATTGCCAAGTCCAAAATGATTTCACGGTCTCGTTCCGATTGCTCTTGAACCCAGCCCTCGAAGAAATCCATCTTGAATTGCACCGTGCGATCAACGGGATAACGAGCATCCGTAGCGGTTGCCTCGCTTGTAAAACAGTCGGCAATGTTCTCCGCCAGTCCGTAATTTTTGACCTTCGACCTGCCGAGGTTTTGGCAGTAATGACTCATCACATCGCCGGAAGAAGTGACCACACCGAGCGACCTGCCTTCACGATGCCGACCAATGGCAAAGCGTGCTAACGAGCCGGCATAAACATCGTGAAGCCGACCATTTGACGCTAATCGTTTGAGATTGAGGAATGCCCAGCATAAAATGTTTTGAACGGCATCGCTTCGCCTATCTGGGCTGTAGCCTGCGAAGGCACGGTTTGCCGACTTCATGAGAAACGGTAACAATTCGAGAAATTTCAAATTGATCGCTTCATCGGTATAGGCGGATTTTCTGACAGTCGTTGTCATATTGGAACCTTTCGTGGTTGATGACGCAGATGCGTCAAGAGGTGTAAGAATTACTCACCGAATCGGTGATGAAAAAGTTTGACACATTGCTGTATCACTGTTATATGCCACAGAAACGTCTGTTTTTTAAGAGCGAAAGAGTAAGGCTGGTATCGCTACGATAAGTAGCGGCGCTATAATCGGGTTATACCGTACAGCGGCGATAACCCGGACGAAGTTCGCTGTAAGGTATCTTGCTTGACGCACGAACATCGTGTCTCTTGACTTCATTGCACCATTGACATTTGCGTCAGCCATGTTAAATTTGCGATGGATTTGTGGAACATATTGGCGGGTAGGATTTTCCCGCTTGCAAAGTCGAGCACGTTGAACGCTGTAACGGTGCCGGTTGCTTCGATGGCGGCGGTCATTTCCGTTTTTGCAGATGCGGCAGCCCAGATGGGGAATTTGGATCGGCGAGGGATACGTTTATATATGGGCGGTTGGCGGAAACGCACGGTATATGAAAATCCGGCGCGCTTTGAGAAGCGGTTTATCCTCTTGACCGTCATATTTCCCGGTGTTTATGCGGGTCAACGGGATAAACGGTAATTTTCAGAACGGCAGCAGGCGAACTTGGCGAACCGTGCGGACTGTGCGTACCGTGTTTATTAACTTTTTTTATTTTTTGGCGTGGGGCAATTTTTGCAAAAAGTTTGTTTTAACAGTCCGCATGGTACGCACAGTCCGCATGCGCCCCGTTCGGTTATTTCTTCTTTGGTTTTTTATTGCCGGTTTGTCGCCGAGCGTAAACAACGGTCTTTTTATTATGACCGTATTTCGTAACTTCGTATTCAAGACTGCGTAAACGCCGAGAAAAAGTAGTTTTCTCTTCCGCCTTGCAACCTTCGCTAATACAGAACTCCCGGTAAGCATCGTACGTTTCCTGAAGTGGAATTCTATTGTTTGGATCGGGACAGTAACTGTTTTCTCTCATGAATCTAAAAACGCTATCTGATTCAAGAATGAATTCTTCAATAGCTCGATGTACAACATCTGGAATATCGAAATCCCCTTTTGCCAACAAGGATTTCACACCAGCAATAAGAAGGTTCAGGACACCGCTCATCTCGCTCGCAACAATTTTATTCTTCAATTGCTTATCCTGATCTTTTTTAGGAATCTTAACAGAGAAGGGGACAAGCAAGATACGACGGAATGCAGCACCGGTCAGTTCTGTTATTTTCGGCGGTACATTGGCGGAAAAAATACTCGTCGCATATTCAAAAATCTTAAAAGGGCGACCATAGGGATGTCTTGCATCCAAAGTTTCACGGCTTGCGATTCTCTTGAAATTGGCAACGTTCACTTTTGCCGAGATGTCGGTGCATATATTGAGGAGATAATCGCCAAGTTGGGCACGTTGGTAATCCCCTGTTGCCCCCTTTGCAGTAAGTCCTTCAAGCCCAAAGGCACTGCACTGTTCTTTCCCAACGAGGGCTTCAATTACTTCAATGAACACGCTCTTCCCGTTCTCTCCGTCGCCGTGAAGGATCAAAAGGCTTTCAAGTTTCAAGTGCCGCATAAACACATAGCCTACATACTGAAACAGTAGTTTCTGTACGTCTATATTCGGTTGGACTCGGTCGAAGAATTTTTTGAATTGGGGAGAGGTGGCTGCTTCGTCGTAATCATAGCCGAGCTGGTACGTCAAACCGTCCTGTTTGTTAAATTGCGGCTTAAACTTTGTGCCGTTCTTGGAGAAATAGAGAGTACCGTTTTGCAAATTGAGTTTTGGCGTATTGCCTTTAGGTACAACTGGGAATCTAGCGAAGGACATATACTGCTTTTCCAAGTTGTCAACGAACTTGTGATCCTTGGCGATATTGGGAGGCATCTCCTGCTTCACAGCTACCGCTTCCAAAAAGTGCCGCAACGCTTCTATTTCGACGCGTTCCCAGTATCGTCCGTTAAAAATATACGGTGCGCTATTTTTCTGCCCGATGTCAAACTTATGAGTCAGTGCTTTTTTCTGAAGTTCTTCGATACTCTGGATATAGTAATCTTTCGGCTTCATTTTTTCACCGCTCGAACTCTCAAAATCCACTTTTTCAATCAACTCCAAAAATGCATCAAGGGTGTCCACGCCGATTTTTTCGGTAATCTTTCCTGTCACGGATATTCCATCAGATTGTCTCGCATATTCGCCGGTATCGGCAATAGTCTTTCGCATCGCACGGATGTTTGCGAGCATTGTTGGGGAAAAAAACGATGCAGCACTTTCTACTGTAGGTACTTGCGCACCAGCGGACGAGGGTGATACAGTGTCCGAAATAGAGTTTTTCGTTGTCCGTCCGGCTGTTTTCTGCTTTTTTGCTTTTTTCATTTGCCTTATGTGAGTTGACTGTCAGAGTATTTTCCCAGACGCTGCACGAAATTTCAAGGGGTAGCTGACCGAAGAAGCAAAATCAAGATGCCACTTGGCATCTTGACACAACAAGGCGGCATCCGTTCATAATGACCCGGCGAACCCGGCACAGCTGCGGTTGTAGTGGTTGGGACATTGCCCCTCCATCGTTTACCCTTTTACCCCTTTTTACCCGTAAATCTGAATTCTTTTCTCTATAATATATTACTCACTCTGTGAAAATATAAAAACAATTTACATTTTACCGGTAAAAGGGGTAAACAGACCTCGCCGTCCACCAACCGCTGTGAAATGCGGTAACCAAGTTACACCATTTTCGCTCTGCCATCTTGCATTAACGGCGGCACATGGGAGAATATCGCCGTTTGACTGCATCAACTCTTGCGATAGCGATGGAGTATTACCTGTTGTGTTACGGACAAAATACTGGTGAGGGAAGTGGTGAGAATATGTTGGACTTGACCTACTGCGTCAAACTCGGCAACTTATCCGAGACTATCGTGGAGTGTTTTGCCATAGAGCATCAGATTGCTTACGGCGATCAATCGGAAGTCAAAGGATATTTTGATTCCCGCTTTGAAGGTTCGCTGTTGATGATCCGCCCCGACTCTTCCTTTGACGACGCTCTATGGAGCCTCTGTGCCAAGGCGATGGTGCGTTTTGAGGAGGAAAGTAAGAGCGATGTGCCAAATGAGGTGGTGCAATTCATAAAACACTTCGTCCAAATTGTCGCCAAGTATCAGGAAGGACTTCCATCTACGACGGCAGAGTCGATTCCGCATATCGCGGATTATGCCCACTGCCCTCGCCAAATACAAGCAGCTAGCGGTCGAGGTGTTCCGCCGATTATCGAGGCTTATGAAGATTCAATCGAAGAGGTAACTGAACCGGCAAGAGTGATTATTGACGGCATAAGCCCCGCCGCATTGAAAGCGGCGGCTCAGGCTCATTATGAGGCGGAGTTGACTCTGGAGCATCGTGATAAAGTTGATGAATGGCACATTATCAGTAAAACAAGATACAAGGGCAAAGGCTGGGCGGATATTGCCAGGAAAGAATTGGAACAGCAAAAAAAAGACGGAAAAATCAAATCGTTCACCAAAGATACCGTCGAGAGCCTCGCCCGAAACATTCAAAACCAAGTCGAAACCCACCGTAAGAATCTTGGAATTATGGGAGGATAAAAACGGCGAACAGTAGGCAAATGTGTTAAACACTGATACCTCAATGGGTTAGATAGCATGCAAGTGCGAAAAGAGATTCTCTCGCACGAGAATTTGTTTACCGCTCCCCCTTTTTTCCGTAACAATTCCGAAAGCGTTCATTTTGTTCTTTGAACCATCTATTGCTGAAAACACGGTTTTACCCTTGAATTTCCAGCATGCCAGCATCCGTAAACTTCCCGAAAACAGAGGATTTTGGGGTTTACGCCATCGTACAGCCGTTATACTTGGGGGTATGTCAACGATGACCAAATTGTTTAACGGTCAATCATCAACCTTAACAAGTGGAGGTGTGAATGCAGAAATTGCTCGTGGTCGAAGATGTACTCGACCTATTACGAATCAGCCGCAGCAGCCTGGACAGGCTCATTCGGCAAGCCCGCAGTGGAATCGGTTTATTTCCGTTGCCAGTACAACAGGGGACGAAGAAAAAACTTTTATGGCACATGGCGGACATCGAACGCTGGACAAACTATTGTCCAGTCACGAATACTCAAACATCGGAGGTAAAAAAATGAAAAAAGAGCAAAACATTGAACGCTTATCATTCTCGGTTCAAGAGGCAGCATCGGCGATTGGAGTTTCGTCGAGAATGGTACACAATTTTGTGAAAGACGGCAGCATCAAACATTTTCGGATGGGAACGAGAGTCCTGATCCCCGCCGAAGTATTGCGGGAGTTTATCGCACAGCGGACACAAACACAATTATCCTAACCCCGGAGGCGCAATTGACGAACTTGGCTAAAAAATGTTTTTGATGATGTTGAAAAAATGAAATTTTAACCGGACAAGAGTCCAGAAAGACAAATTGTATGAAAACACGAAATGATAAAGAATTAGGGCAATCTGAACTAAAAGAGGCACACATCTTGGAAAGCCATCCGCTGGCAGATATATTTCCGATGCTCCTCGATCCAGAACAAAATGAACTCACAGCCGACATTGGCAAGCACGGGCAGTTGGAACCGATTTGGCTCTACGAAGGCAAGATATTGGACGGCAGGAATCGTTACAAATCTTGCAAGGAACTCGGCATTGCCCCAATAGTCAAAGAGTACGAAGGCGATACTCCTGTTGAATTTGTTGTTTCCATGAATGCGAAGCGGCGGCACTTGAATGAATCGCAACGGGCGATGTTTGCGGCTGAGCTGGAACAATATGAACATGGTGGGGCAAGGAATAATCAAGATGCCAACGGGCATCTTGAAACGAGAACGAAGTTGGCGGCATCACTTGAAGTATCGCCTCGTTCTGTTGCGAGGGCAAAGAAGATCAAGAAGTCCGGCACTCTCGAAGATGTGCAAGCGATACGAGAAGGTAAACTGTCGGTCAGTGCTGCCGAAAAGAAAATCAAATCGGGCATGAGAGAAAAGGAAGCAACGGAAGATGCAGAGTATGAAGATGAAGTAGAAGAGATTGCATCGGTAAAAACATCCAAAGCATCATCAAGCCCGATAGGTCGTATGCCCATCGAGTTGAAGGCAGCACTGGCTCTTCCTATGGATAGCCAACAGCGATCAGACGCTTATGCGAACGTTTTCAATGTGGTCATTGATAAGGGCTTTTCGAATAGTAATGTGCGGCGTAACTTTGTGCAGCACTTGTTACCGGAGATTGCCGCATACCTGCCAAAAGATGATGTGTTACAAATTATCACACTCAACCGATGAGGGAGGACTTGAGATGATGACTACGATTAGCTTGAATGAAATTTACGAGGACACGAATCGGAACATCGTTGATATTTACGGTCGCAATTACTTCAATGAAAACGGATCACCGATGGACAGGCTTGATTTACTTGAATCGCTTGATTGCCCGGAAGTTGGTAAAAAACGAGAACCCATCGAGTCTCAATAAAAAACAATGATTTTTACGAAGCAGCCCTCCATCCTTTGGAGGGCGTGACTTCACAAAACAACCGGGTATCTTTTACCCACTACAACTTAATTTTAACGTATGAATGAAAATTTTTATTCCAATTTTTGTGATGTTGCCCTGTGCTATGCAGAACGAGGGCTGGCAGTATTCCCTCTTTTACCGCAATCAAAAGAACCAGCTACACCGCACGGCTTTAAGGATGCTACGACCGACCAAGAACAAATACGGCAGTGGTGGTCTGAAAATCCAAACTTCAACATCGGTATTGCGACCGGCAATGTGTCTGGTGTAATTGTCATCGATGTTGATGGTCAAGCTGGTGAACAATCACTTGTGATTCTTGAACAGGAATACGGCAAATTGCCGGTTACAGTTACGCAGATTACGCCCGGAAAAATTATTGAGGGTCAACACACCGGTCGAGGTCGCCATTTGATCTTTAAGACGGGCGGTCGGAGTTTTTCTTGTCAGCAGGACATATTCAAGTCGAAATCGAAGGTTGACATCAAGGCAGACGGCGGGTACATTGTCGCAGCCCGATCTATTCATCCGCATGGGACTGGATTTTACGAGTTTGCCGCAGAGCTTGCATTCGAGGACATGGAACCCGCAGAATTACCCTCGACTTGGGTTACGTTTTTGCACTCGGAACAGCAAAAGAAAAAGAGAGCGGCTGCAACAGAACACACTTTACCGTCCGCAAGTGAAGCGGTCATTGAAGCCTGCCGCCAAGAAATTGCCAGATGTATGCCAGCTATCGAAGGGGACAGTGGCGATAAGCAGACGTTCACCATCGCTTGTACGATTTTTCACGACTGGGGTCTTTCGGAATTAGAGGGCAAAGCAATACTGGACGAATACAATTTACGATGCAAACCGATGTGGACTGAAATACAGTTACAGCATAAGATTGACTGTGCTATTGTCTTTCCTGGCGAGAAGCCAAGAGGGTGGAAGCGTTTTGAACATCCGATTGAAGGTGAATACTACCCGCCATTTGGGGCATTCGTGCTCCATCCGAGCCGCACTCAACCGATTGCATTGGCGTTTCGTCGAGCGGTGTACAGTCATGCTGAAGGATTTACCTTGCGATACCACACAGGGAATTTCTACCATTGGTCAGGGAACTATTATCGACAGGTATCCGCAGATACGATCAAAGCTGGACTGCTGGACTGGATGACACGGGCGGTTATGCTCAAAAAAGGTGAACCTGTCTGCTTTCCGGCAAAGAATGCCGCCGTCAACGATACCTTCGAAGCACTGAAAGGAATATGTGCGGTCGATAACTTGATTGAGTCTGGGGCATGGCTGGGAGATGCCGACGAGATGCCGCTGACTACTCCGCCGATCTTCACACAGAATTGTGTGTATGACTGGCAGACGGAAACAAAGTATCCGCGCAGTCCGCTCTGGTTCAATCAGTCCTGTGTAAACACCCTCATTGAGGACAATCCGATGAAACCCGAACGCTGGAATCAGTTCCTCGATGATTTGTGGGGGGATGACCAAGCGTCCAAGGATTTATTGCACGAGTTTATGGGGTTGACGTTTTCATTGGACACCTCGTTCCAAAAGATACTGTTGCTTCTTGGTCCGCCAAGAGCGGGCAAAGGAACCATCGCTCGCATCCTGACCGCAATTCATGGACATGCAAACGTTGCTGCTCCCACCACCGAGTCCCTTACTCATGATTTTGGGTTACAGCCATTGCTCGGCAAACCGCTTGCGATTATCAGCGATGCTCGATTTGCCGGTAGGAACATTCAGGTTGCCATCGAGCGACTCCTGAACATCTCTGGTGAAGATTCGATTACCATCAACAGGAAGTATCGCGACCCGGTAACGGTGAAGTTGCCGACACGCCTCATCATTATTTCCAACGAATTGCCGCGTTTACCGGATAACGCAGGTGCCCTTGCCAATCGGTTTCTTGCTCTGCGATTGCAAAAAACTTTTCTAGGACAAGAAGACAGAGGTTTGAACGCAGCCCTGTTACAGGAATTGCCCGGCATATTGAACCTGATGATTGAAGGACTTCAACGATTGCATCGTCAAGGGTTTTCTCAACCGGTGTATCACGAGACCCTTATCCGTGATTTGGAGGAATTGGGTGCTCCTGTCCGAACTTTTGTGCGTGAGCATTGTGATCTGGGAACGGATAAGCGGGCATCAACCGAATCGCTTTGGGCTGCTTATAAACGGTATCAAGGCGAAGAGTGCGGCTCTCAGTCGGCTTTTGGTCGTAGCCTGAAAGCGTGCTATCCCGACATCGTCAAAAAGCGGCATCACGAAGATGGTTACTGCTACTATGGTATCGGGCTACGCTCATCAAAAACGGCATTGCGTGTTTTCAATCCGAACACCAGCGATTTGACAATTCGGACAGCGGAGTAGCCGATGATACGGCAAGGATTTTGTGAATGGAATGGGCTACAGGGATTGTAGCCTCAGGGACAATCTCATTTACTCACACACCCCTATTGTGCTTGTGCAATACGGGTATAATCATTCACACTGAACGGCGGGGAAACCCGCCAGAGAGGTCGGGAAATATGGCAAGTTTAATCAATTTGAAAACCGGGGCATATCGCATCACCATTACACGGAGAGAGCAGCAAAAATCCATTCATTTGGGCAAGGTCAATAAAAAGGCTGCCGAACTGGTGCTGTCGATGATCGAACGCATCATTGCCTCCAACGCTGCCGGTGTTTCACTGGACGCAGAAACGGCACGTTGGACGGCAAGCATTGACGATACCCTTCACGGCAAATTGGTGAAAGCGGGAGTGCTTTCGGAACGTCAACGGCGGACGTTGGGTAAATTTATTGCCGATTACATCGAAGAGCGGAGCGATTGGAAGGAGCAGACAGTAAGAACATTCGGTACGTCGAAAAATCATATCCTGAACTTTTTCGGCAAGGATACACCGCTTGAAAAAATATCGGCGGATGATGCGGTTGCGTTTCGCAAAAAATTGGAACACGACAAGTACAGCGAAGCGACGATTGCAACAACGGTCAAACATAGCCGGCAGATTTTTACTATCGCCCGGCGACGAAAACTGATTACCGACAATCCTTTTGAAACGGTAAAAACCGGCAGTCAACGGAACCGAAAACGGTTTTACTTCGTTACAATAGACGAGTATCGGCAACTTTTGGAGGGATGTACCAACGCAAAACAGCGACTCATCATTGCACTCGCCCGTATCGGGGGACTACGCTGTCCGATTGATTTATGTGGGCTACGATGGTCGGAAATCGACTGGCAGGGAAAATGGTTTTGGGTACATTCGCCAAAAACGGAACATCACGAAGGAAAAGACAAACGGCAGTTTCCTTTGTTCCCTGAACTTGAACGTCGCTTTCAAGAACTCTACGATACATTGCCGGAAGGGTGCGACGATTTGATATTTCCTGCGGAGTCCGAAATTCCACCGGGAATCAGTCCTAAAAAGTCTTTGGCGAGTTGGATTCAAAAAGTTGCAAATCGGGCGGGGGTTAATTTGTGGCAGAAGCCATTCCAAAATATGCGGTCGAGCAGGGACACGGAATTACGCAAAAAATTTCCGGAGTATTTGGTGAACCAGTGGATCGGACACACGCAACAGGTTGCGGAAGCCCACTACACCCAAACATTGCCCAGCGATTTTATTGACGCATACAATGCCGAGACAAAGGTACAGGAATCTGCACATGTACCCGCCGGAATAGCGTGTTCTGGGGTTGAAGCGGGAAAAACCAAGATTATCGCAAGTTCCTGTATTTCAACCGCTTACAACGCTATTCATAACCCGTTACAGGGAAAGGATTTACGACCAGTACCCCCTAGGGGAATCGAACCCCTGTTACCGGACTGAGAATCCGGTGTCCTGGGCCACTAGACGAAGGGGGCTACAAGACAAATAGGATTATCCCCAAAAAATACATCTTGTCAAGCTATACTTCCTTAACACGACAGCGCAATGAATTGCTCTTGCATAGAATGGTGGAAAAGTTGTAACATGTTTTCATATTTGGATTTGCCTTCACGGAAGAAGCCCACATGAACTCAACCGATTCCGCCAACATCCGTACCGATTTGAATCAACTGCTCCGACGCTTCGAATCCTGTCTCCCCGACAAAAATACCCGAAACTATCTCCGACTCTATCTCACCGGACTCGTTTCTCCACTCTCCGGCAAAAATTGGGTAGCCATCGCCCTCCAAGCCAAAGTGCCCGTCCCATCCGTCCAATGGTTTCTCGCTAAACAAAAATGGGATCACGAAAAAATGAGAAACAAACTCCAAAAAATCGTTGCCAAAGAACATGCCGGTACCACCTTGCTTACGCAACAGGCTCTGTGTACAATGTCTGCGTAACAGTTGGTTGGTTTTCATTTTCCCCTCAATGCCGCTCTGGAAAATTGCTTGGCGTAGTATTCAACATCGGTCGCTCGCCTCCGGGCTGACGGCGTTCTCGATGGGACTCGGCGTTGCGCTTGTCGTTGCCGTCATCGTCATCTACGGTGTACTCGACCAAACGTTCAAACGAAGCGCACAAGGTTACGACATCGTCGTTGGTCCCCCCAAAGGTTCGCCGCTCGAAATCGTTCTCGGTGCCGTCTTCTATTCCAATCATTTGAGCGACACAATTCCGTACAGTGATTTTCAGAAAATCGAGACCGGTCCCTTTGCTCCCGAAGTGCAAACTGCCATTCCTATTGCCATTGCCGACCGTGTGGCAGGAATGCAGGTCATTGCGACCTATCCTAAATTTTTCACCGAACTGAAATATCTCGACAAATATCCTTACACTTTCCGCACGGGTCGCAACATGGGAGCGGACGGCGATTTTGAAGCCGTACTGGGCTACACCGCCGCCAAAAAGACGGAACTCAAAGTCGGCGACCGATTCAAAGCCTCCACATCGGAGTACACCCCCTCCAAAGATTTTCCCGAACCGGAAACCTTTACCGTCGTGGGCATTCTCAATCCGACGGGAACGCCGAACGATCAAGCCATTTTCATCCATCTGGAAGGTTTCTTCACCATGAATCGGCATGCGGCAACGTCGCCCATTGAAAATGTGATGAATACACGGCGCGGCGAACAGCGCATTTCCGCCGTATTGGTCTTGACCAAAGACAAAGAAATCGCACCGGAAGTCTGGCAAAATGAGTATGGAATGACCGAAGTGAATATCAATTCCGAAATGGTCAGAGCCAACTATGATCCGCTCACCATGTCGTTGGGGCAACGTCTTATTGCCGGTCTGGACGTTCAGGTGGCGAGTCCGACTTACGAAATTACCCGGCTGTTTGAAATGATCGTCGGACGAATTCAGACGGTATTAGTCATTTTCGCCATTATGGTTATCATTGTGGCGGCTATCGGGATGATGGTCAGCATTTACAATTCGATGAATGAACGCCGGCAGGAAATTGCGATCATGCGGGCATTGGGAGCAAGCCGGGGAACGGTCATGCTCATCATTTTACTCGAATCGATTCTGCTGTCGCTGGGCGGCGGTGTGATCGGAATGGTCATCGGACATGGTTTGATTGCCGGTGTCGGTCCGATCATTGCCAGTGCGGTGATGGTCGTCGTGAATCCGTGGCATTTCCAGGCATCCGAATTGGTGTTGATACCGGGCTTGATTTTGCTGGCATCGCTTGTCGGTTATCTACCAGCGGTGGCGGCGTATCGTACCGATGTGGCACAGTCGCTCAATCCGTAAGAGGGAGAGCGGCAATTTAGGCGATTTGGATAATTGCTCTTGTGTCGTTTTGCGAAAATAGGTAACGTTCTCTCATGACAACGACTCCCCGCAAAGCCTACCTCACCGATCTGAGCGATGCGCAATGGAAACTCATCGCTCCCCACATCGTTCTGCCAACCGGCGGTGCCCCAAAAACCACCGACGTGCGTGAAATCATCAATGCCATACTCTATCAACTCCGCACCGGCTGTCAATGGCGATTACTTCCCCACGACTTTCCTCCCGAAGGAACCGTTCGATGGTATTTTCATCGTTTCAAACGGTCTGGGGTCTTGGAAATCATCAATGATGCCTTGCGTGGTGCCGTTCGTGTCCAAGCGGGTCGCGACGAAGAACCGAGTTTGGCAATCATCGACAGCCAGTCTGTGAAAGGGACTCCCACTGGCGGCGAACGCGGTTACGATGCGGGAAAAAAAAATCAAGGGAATCAAGCGTCATTTTCTTGTTGACGTGATGGGCTTGTTGATTTGCATAGTGGTTCATGCGGCTAACATTCAAGAGCGAGCGGGTGCGAAGTTGGTCTTGCAAAAGGCGGCAAACAAAGGATTACCGCGACTACAAAAGATTCTTGCGGACGATGGATATTCGGGACAACCGATGGTCGATGAGGTACGCGAAAAGTATAGTTGGGAGTTTGAGAGTGTGAAGCGAACGGAGTTGCACACTTTCAAAGTGATGCCGAAGCGTTGGGTGGTGGAGCGGACGATTGGGTGGATGAATAATTGGCGTGCGTTGAGCAAACATTATGAGCGGGACTCGTCGACGGGCGAGGCGAAGATATTATTGGCGTCGGTCTATTATTTATCGAAACGATTGACGCAGAGAGACACGGAACCGGAAATAAACCTTGCGATAGAAGAGAAACTACGAAAACTGCTAGAAAAGACAAACGAAAAAACTACTCAACCCCCCTAAATTGCCACGCTCCCTCTTACAATCCCCCCCACAAACTATCAAGTTTCTCGAAAACTGTGCGAAATGCCGTTCCGCCTCATGGGAAGACCGTATGATAAGTTGATAGAGGATGGATTCTCTATGGATTGCGAGTACGCGGGTGGAGAAGTGGAATGATATTGCGGCGGCGGAGCGGTGCAAGCATGCCGACGATCCAAACTGGAATGACCAAGACATTGCCGATGCCTTTCGCGGACATGATTGGTACCTTTCTATGAAAGAAGGTTGTAACTTCCATGACACATCAATATCCCCGTTCGACATCCCGATCCGCACCCTGTAAATTCGCCGCCTCGTTCGGAAAGGGAAATTCCGAACCGCTCGGATGATACTGCGGAACATTCTTGTGATACCACGGATTCGGCAATGTCATACCGGCGGTATAGACCGTACACCCTGTCGAACCCAGTGTGGCAAAAGTAAACAAAGCGAGAAGTGCGCCCGACCAAATGCGGCTTAACTTACTGTTGAATGTCATGAAATCCGTCCCCTGTAAAATCTGTTTCCGGCACGAACCGGCGGAGTCAATCTATCGGCTCCCTGTCGGTATTATCGAAAAAAAACTATCCCGGACTTCAATCGAAAGTGGGGAAAAAGGGCATTTTAGATACCTCCTGTCCCTACATGTCCGGCGATTAAGGGCATTACACGAGTTTTTCGATGTCATCGCAGAGTTGGTCCGCTCGTTCCGCCGTTGGGGCTTCCGCAAAAATCCGAATGATCGGCTCCGTATTGCTCCCACGCAGCAACACCCAAGCGTCGCCGTGGTCAATCCGCAAGCCGTCCATTCGGTCGCACGGCAAATCTTTATATGCCGACGCAACCTTGTCTAACAGTGCCGGTACCTTCGCCAGTTCCACGGTCATTTTCCGTTTGACGAGCGCATACTTCGGCAACGCATCGGCAAGTTCCGCCACCGTTTTGCCCGTTGTTGTCATCGCATCGAGAATTTGTGCCATTCCGACGAAACTGTCCCGCACGTAACCGACTGCCGGATCAATTGGACCGCCGTTTCCTTCTCCACCGAAGGTCGCTTCCTTTGCCAACATCATTTCGACGACATTCGCTTCGCCGACGGCACTGCGAAAAATCGGAACGTCGTACTTTTTGGCAATGTCTTCGCACATTCGACTCGTTGCACAGTTAATCACCATTGCCCCCGGCTTGCGGTTCCGCTCTTTCTTCATTGCCGATTGGAAAACGTGATCCATGCAGAGTGCGACCGTGTATTCTTCGCCGATGTAACGACCATTGCCGTCGATGATCGCCAGCCGGTCCGCATCAGGGTCTTGGCAAAACACCACGTCAACGTCCATCGATTTGACCTTTTCGCAAACACCGGTCAGGTTATCCACTGTCGGTTCCGGCGTGTGTAAGAATTGACCGTTCGGCTCTTCGCCGAGGAATGTCACGTCGCAGTTCAAACATTCCAACAATTTTGCACCGAGTACCGCCCCGGCACCGTGATTGGAATCGAGCAGCACTTTGAATTTTCTCTTCCTGATTGCATCAACATTGACGGTGTCTAGAACGGCTTCGAGGTGAGTTGTCGTGGAGTCGGGACAGACCGAACACTCGCCGATGTTTTGCCAAGTTGCCCACGGCGGTTGGGTCGTTTTGTATTGTTCCAACACCCGGCTGCCCGGTTCCTTCGGAATAACCCGTCCTTCGTTGAAGAAGAGTTTCATGCCGTTGAACTCGCTGGGATTGTGCGAAGCGGAAATCTGGATACCGCCGGCGGCATTGTATTGCCGAATAAGGATTCCCAGCGTTGGGGTAGCGGCAATTCCGACATCGAGCGTGGATCGCCCCAGGGCGTTGAGACCGGCGTGAATGGCTTGGGCGAACATTAGCCCAGAGGGTCGGCTGTCCCGCGTGATGACGAAGAGACCGGGCGGAGAACAGGCGGAAAAGGCGGCGGCGTACCGCATCGCCACATCGGGATTCAACGCTTCGCCGATGATGCCGCGAAGACCGGCTACAGTAATAAGGGGTTCGGACATATTAACGCAAAAATCGAAAACGTCATGATACTCGAAAAACTACAGAACCGCAATCATTTTTTAGGGAATTACATCGTTAACTCCACTATCGCATCTCCCCGTCATCCGTTCTGCTCCCGCAAAACGGACGTTCCACGTTCCGTATTTTGAGCATGGTTGGCTCTCTAGTTAAGCACGCCCGTGTGGATTAGTCAAGTATAACCGCCACCCCCCTCTCTTGTTTACACTTGACTAATAGTTGCCGCCACGCTTAATCAGATAGAGAGATTAACCACTGTCTGATTGGAGGGCATCATGGCACGGCAACCGAAGGCAAAGACACTTTCGTACCAAGAAGTGAAGGAGAAGTTCACCGACGAGCAGTCTGCGATTGATTATCTCGCCGGGATTCTGTGGCAAAGCGGCGTAGTGTGCGGATATTGCGGTAGCAAAAACGTTAAGGAACGAAAGTCCCGGAAGAATTATTATCACTGCAACGCCTGCAAAAAGGATTTTACGATTCGTGTTGGCACTGTTTTCGAGCGGTCGCATATTCCGCTTCACAAATGGCTGTATGCCATGTATCTGATGGTTACGGCACGGAAGGGTATCTCGGCGTTGCAATTATCGAAGGAAATAGGGATTGCGTATGAATCCGCTTGGTATATGGAACATCGTATCCGTGAGGCTTGCGGCAATCAAGTGGACAAACTCCTGTCCGGCATTGTGGAGGTTGACGAAACCTACATCGGCGGGAAGGAGAAAAACAAGCACAGCAACAAGAAACTGCGGCAGGGACGGGGAACTGCTGGCAAGACGGCGGTACTCGGTATGAGGGAGCGGGACGGACAGGTAGTATTGCAGGTTGCGGAATCAACGGATGCCGAAACGTTGCAAGGGGCGATCAGGAAAAATGTAGAGAAATGTTCGGTGCTTTGCACCGATGAGCATAAATCGTATGAAGGGCTTGATGGACTTGACGTGAATGACGAAAAAATGTTTATCAACGATGAGGATGTCGAAATGGAGTGCAATTACGAGGAAAGTCTTGATACAGATGCCGAAAAAACGTTTATCCACAAGACCGTCAAACATTCGGCAAAGCAATTCGTGGACGGAATGGCTCATACCAACGGCATAGAGAGCGTCTGGGCAGTGTTGAAGCGTGGGTTTTACGGAATCTTCCACTCGTTTAGCCGGAGGCATCTTTCCAAGTACGTTGGCGAGTTTGAGTTCCGACTCAATGAGGGTAATTGCCAGATTGATACGGTCAATCGACTGGAAGCGTTAGTACGTGGAACGGCAGGTATGCGGTTGACGTATAAAATGCTGGTACACGGGACTTGAAAAAGAGCCTATAAGGCGCAATAGACTATGTTTTTACATGGGATTGGAATAGTGTTGTAAAATGGGGGACACTCTTGACTCATCAGAACCGGTGCCCTTAATCATAAAAACAATCAGGAGAGACAGCAATGCAAGTTTTCAATTCGTTTCAAGAGGTTTACGATGGGCAGTGTGGTACACCGCAAGGTACA
>Ga0082212_10002294_pt1 | contig 28049 bp, 25 predicted proteins | sample TergutNt197P3_FD_71548 | JGI IMG/M metagenome (GOLD analysis project Ga0082212, IMG submission 71548) | Neocapritermes taracua P3 segment gut microbial communities from Petit-Saut dam, French Guiana - Nt197 P3 | ecosystem: Host-associated > Arthropoda: Insects > Digestive system > Gut ...
TCCAATATCGTGCCAATATGCTGCTTCTAATAAGAGCCAAGTATCGGTGGCGGTTAGAAGTTTGATATTCTCACCTAGTAACCTCTCAATATTTACTAAGATTTGTTTGCTATGAGAAATATCATGGCGACTGTAATGTGGAAAAAGATTACCAATAGCTTGTAGTGCCTTTGGTATTAAGTTTTCGTCGAATCCCCATTGATTTACAAGCACTGACAAATCAGAGTGCTCATTTCCTTTTTCTTTTAAGTGCTGAATGAGGATATCGGCCATTGGTAAGTCCTTAGATAGGGGCAATTAAGATTGATATAACAACAAATAGCGATAATTTTACTGGCATGGTTACGTGTTAGCCGGCTCTCCTTGAGGCAAAGAATTTAGCTTAATATCTTTGTACTACATGTTCAACAACGTGGATTTATTTCATTCATCTTTCGCGATAGAAAAGTTCGCGTGGTTAAAAATGAAAAATTAGTTTTAAAACAATGCATTACAATTTATTTTGAAATTATTTTGACAGGGAGGCATTACAAGGAGGAAAATAATATATATGTTTACATGGGTAAGAGTCAAAGGATTGATGAAAGCTGAAAATCCGATCACCAGCCTTACTCGACAAATGAAGGTTAAAGAGAAGAGACCATCAGACGTCCGAAAAATGCGATGGGATCATATTAAAGACAGACACATTGAAATACAACAGGAAAAGACCAGGAAGAAGCTGAGAATAGAAATCATCGGAGAGCTTGAGCGGGTTCTTGACAGGATCAGGAAACGGGGCGTTTTGGGCATGACAATACTCACTGACCCCAAAGGCCAGCCGCTAAACCAATTCGGGCATTTCAGGAACCAGTTTAATAAGGCCAGAGATGCGGCCGAAGAAGAAGCAAGGAAACTCGGAATACAGTTTACCCGTTTTCAATTTCGCGATCTCAGGGCAAAGGCCGCGACCGACCTGGAAGATGATTTGCACGCTAAAAACCTGCTTGACCATCGTAGCGTTAGTACGACAACTGCCTATTTGAGAAGCAGGGAATCAAAAGCTGTTGCCCCTGTAATGGCTAAATTTTCGATTAGCCAAAATACAAAAAATAAACAGCAAAAATAGCGTAACCTGTTGATTTGATTGGCCTGCCCTAGAGGATTCGAACCTCTGACCTACGGCTTAGAAGGCCGTTGCTCTATCCTGCTGAGCTAAGGGCAGTTTTGCATGTAAGGGTCGGGGCGGTGGGGCTCGAATTTACGGCCCTCTGCTCCCAAAGGACTTCCCTGAACAGTAACGCTTTATAAACCAATGTCTTACATAACCCACGAAATCCAAAACCGAGGTCACGCAAGAACAATAAGCGGCAATTATACCGCAATCAAGCTGTAATTTCACTGTATTGGATTGGGCTCGGTGCGCTTTTGGATAGGAAAAAGAAGCAGAATAAAACCGCCGGGTTGACGGCTTTTCGGCATTTTGAAGCGGCCAGGCTGGTTATGAACCTACAATCCGGAGAAGCAGAACCCGGTTCCGTGACCGGCTTGAGCGCCTCCATCCGGAATGGATGCGGGGTGCGAATATGATCTGGCTATAGTCCCAAATCCTGGTCAATGAAGATAACTTCTGATTGCATGCCAAAAGGCGCACGCTCTGTAATCATCGTCATACGGCAGATCCTTCCCGGCGAATTGCAGTCATAACACCGATCCCCCTTTGCGGCACATGGCGTCTCGGATTTGACCCGATGGGCATTTTGTGGGGCCGCGATATGCTTGGCGCGATGCAGTGCTTCCGGTACATTTTTTGTGATTTTGTTTTTGCCGACGAGATAGTAACAGTTCCTCGGGCCGAAAGCCGTCATGGCAATCCGATTACCGATTCTGTCAATGTTCACAATTTCACCCGTTTCCGTGACGGCATTGACACCGGTTACATAGACATTTACGTGACTTCCCAGGCGCCTTGCATACATGGAGGGGTTTTTCATGTGCCATACCACCGTGTTAATTTCCTGCAAGGCTTCAAATAGTCCCAATTGCTGTATGGTGACGCTGCTGCCAAAGGCAATGGTGGTTCTTTGCAGCGTATTGACGAGATATGCCCTGGCTTCTTCTCCGGTGGGGAAAAACTGGGTTGAAAATCCATGATTTTCAAAATTCTTTCTGATAGTCTCATAATCCATGCCTTGATCTCCTTTGTCGTGGAATTTTTCACTTCTCACTGCGGTATCAATTTAATTGTCTGCCAGCTATACAGATTCGGTATGACGATGATGCCGGGGCGTCATGTGTTTATAATCCCAGATCCTGGTCGATAAAAACGATTTCGGATTGCATGCCATAAGGCGCCCTGTCCACGATTACCGTCATGCGGCAGATTCTTTCCGGGGTGTTGCAGTTGTAGCATTTGTCACCCAATCTGGCGCAGGGCGTTTTTCTTCTTAATCGCTTGGCATTTTGAGGCGCAGCCACATTTTTTGCCCGGTCCATAGCCTCGGCCAGCGTTGGGGTGATTTTATTTTTTCCGACAACGTAATAGCAGATTCTTGGGCCGAAAGCCGTCGCGGCGACACGATTGCCCGTCCCGTCAATATTGACGAGTTGCCCTGTTTCAGCGACGGCATTGACGCTGGAGATATAGACACTGGCATCGTGCGCCAAGCGGCGGATTTCATGAGAGGCCGCCTTGACCTTGTCGTGCCATACCACAGCATTTCTCTCTTGCAGGGCTTCAAACAGCCCCAGTTCACGCAATGTCACGCTTCCGCCAAAACCGATTGTCTGACGATCCAGCGTTGCGACAAGGTAATCCCTGGCTTCTTCTGCCGTAGAGAAAAACTGCGTGGAAAATCCGTGATTTTCAAAGTTGTGCCTGATTTTTGCGTAATCCATTTTCCCGCCTCCTTGTCGTCGATTAACAGCATCAGTCCGTTCTTTTACGCGGCTTTGAGATGGCCGCCACGGGCAATGCGCCAACATCCGCACCGGCTTTAGCCAACTGCATTGCCCTTTATCCACCGGTAGCACCGGCTCCATAGACGCCGATTTTTATAGCGTCCGCCTTTTGTTGCGCTCAAATGGATAATCAGGAATCCTTGATGACAGTGTAGCAACTTCGGACATAGAGAGAAAATACTTTTTTTATCATGATTTATATATTTTAAATATAGATTGAAGCGGTATATATAAAAGCATGCCTGTGCCTTTGTTTGATGCAGCTATTGCGGTTTTGCGCCGGTAGCGGTTTTCAAAACGGCATCCGGATTTCAGTGGGTACAGCCTTTCGGTACGGTTAGCTGTCATGGCGGCAAAACCATAAAAAAATGGGCCAGCTTTTAAAGGCTAACCCATTCTTTTATTTGATGTTTTTGGTCGGGGCGGTGGGATTCGAACTCACGACCCTCTGGTCCCAAACCAGATGCGCTACCAGGCTGCGCTACGCCCCGAAGAACGAGATAATAACGCGATTTGGAAATATGGTCAATCCGTTACGCGGCTTATTTTGGCTTTCCTGTGATAAATTGGCATCATGCGACTTCCGCCGTACAGACGTCTGCGATCCGTTTGGCCAGGGCGTGCGTTATGGTTTTATTTTCAGTTTCTACCATGATGCGCAAAAGCGGTTCTGTTCCCGAAGCGCGAATCAGTACCCTGCCGGTTTTGCCCAGTTCTTTTTCTACTTTCTCCGTTTCTTTGCGTATCGCTTCGTTTTCCTGCCAGTTAAAGCCGAGCGGGATGCGTATGTTGATGAGCGTTTGCGGAAAGAGTTTTAGCTCGCTGCCATATTCGGAGAGCGTGACGTTGTTGCGCCGCAGGGCAGATAGTACCTGAAGCGCCGATACAATACCGTCGCCCGTTGTTTGTTTGTCCAGGCACAGGAGATGGCCGGAGCCTTCGCCGCCCAGTATCCAGCCGCGCGCCTGCATCGCTTCCAGCACATAACGGTCACCAACTGCCGCACGCTCAAATCCGATGCCCATTCTGTTGAAGGCGACTTCAAGCGCCATATTGGTCATGAGCGTGCCGACAACGCCTTGAACCGGCCCTTGCGTGAGCCGGTCCTTGGTGATGAGGTAGAGCAGTTGGTCGCCGTTGTAGATTTGCCCTTTTTCATCAATCATGACAAGCCGGTCGGCATCGCCATCCAGCGCGATGCCGATGTCTGCACTGTGGCGAATCACGGTTTCCGCCAGGGTTTCCGGTGAGGTGGCGCCACAGGCGTCATTGATGTTTTCGCCGTTGGGCTGGACGCCAATGGCAATGACTTCCGCACCCAGTTCGTGAAAGATGTGCGGCGCAATGTGGTACGCCGCGCCATGCGCGCAATCCACCGCAATTTTCATGCCCCGCAGATCGAGCTCATTGGGGAAGGTGCTTTTGCAAAATTCAATATAACGGCCTTGCGCATCATCCAGACGGCGCGCTTTTCCCAGTCCATCCGACATGGCGCATGCCATTGGACGCGCCATCATTTCCTCGATTTCAAGTTCCATTTCATCCGGCAGCTTGTTGCCGGTGGAGGAGAAGAATTTGATGCCGTTGTCGTCATAGGGGTTGTGGGAAGCGGAGATGACGATACCGGCGGCGATGCGCAGTGCCCGCGTCAGGTAGGCAACGGCAGGCGTCGGCATGGGGCCGGAGAGCAGGACATCCACACCGGCAGCGGAAAGGCCGGCTTGCAGCGCCGCTTCAAGCATGTAACCGGAAATGCGCGTGTCCTTGCCGATTAATACGGTCGGTTGCGTGGCCGATGTTCCGGAACGGGTTAATACCTTGCCGGCGGCATATCCCAGACGCATGACAAAGTCAGGGGTTATCGGGCTGATGCCGACACGCCCTCTTACGCCGTCTGTACCAAAATATTTTCTTGCCATATGTTTTTGAATGGGTTTGTTGTAGGTACGAAACCGCTATTTTACCTTGTTGCCTGCCAAACTTTAAGCGCATCGACTGTTTCACCTACTTCATGCACGCGGATAATGCGGGCGCCATAGGCGACAGCAGAAAGCGCGGCCCCTAAATTGCCGGCCAGACGCTGGGAGACAGGCCGCTTTGTAATGGCCGCGATGACGGATTTACGGGATAAACCGGCCAGAACCGGTAATTGAAGGGATTGCCGGATATGCCCGATGTTTTTGAGGAGCGCGAGATTGTGTTCAACTGTTTTGCCGAAACCAAAGCCAGGGTCGATACAGATTCTTTCCGGGGCAATACCTGCTGCCATCAGACGGTTGACCTGCTTTTTTAGAAAGGCGATGACTTCATTGGTCACGTCCTGGTATTGCGGCGCGGCCTGCATGGTTTGGGGTTCGCCCTGCATGTGCATGACGCATAAACCGCAGTTGCTTTTTGCAACCGCGCTGATGGATTCCGGAGATTGAAAACCGGTAATGTCATTGATCATATCCGCACCTGCCGTTAGCGCGGCTTTCATGACTTCCGGTTTATAGGTGTCGATGGAAAGCGGTTTGCCGCAGTCCTGCAATGCTTCGATAATGGGCATGATCCTGTCGAGTTCTTTTTGAAGCGAAACCGGTTTGGTTCCCGGACGGGTGGATTCCGCGCCGATGTCGATGATGTCCGCCCCCTCTTCTATCATTTGGTTTGCCCGCGCAAGCGCCTCTGGCAGCGTTACGTATTTGCCGCCGTCCGAGAAAGAGTCCGGCGTGATATTTAAAATCCCCATGACAAGCGGACGGCCATTCGGGCCATCCAGCTCGAAACGGTAGCGGCCGCATTGGAAAAAAGAGGTCATTTCTTTTGCTTTCTACCCGGTCGATACGCAAAAAGGGCCAGAATGATTTCTCGCCCTTTTCGGTTTGGTTGCAAGATGCCGTCAAGCCGGCGCGGTCGCGCTTTCGGAAATACCGCCGGTTTTATCGCCCGAAGGCGTCGCAGGGGGTATGCCGGATTTGGGCGGACGGGGATCATTGCCTTCCATGATGTCGTTCACCTGGTCGGAATCCAGGGTTTCCCATTCCAGCAGCATTTTTGCCATTTTTTCAACCTTGTCACGGTTTTCATGAAGCAGCTTGCGGGCCAGTTCATATTGCCGGTCAAGGATGGAACGGATTTCATTGTCGACTTTTTGCTGCGTCGCCTCGGAGACCGTTTTGGCAGCCATGCGGCCACCGTAGAACATATCCTGCTCGGTGTCTTCATACACCATCGTACCGAGCGATTCGGACATGCCGTAACGCGTTACCATCGCCCTGGCGATCTTGGTGGCCCGTTCAAAATCATTGGATGCGCCTGTGGACATCTGGTGCATGAACAGTTCTTCCGCAATGCGGCCGCCAAATAAAATGGCAATTTGCTCCAGCATCTTGTCCTTGTACATGTTGATCTGGTCGTGCTCCGGAAGTTGCCACGTTAAACCGAGCGCGTGGCCGCGCGGCATGATGGTGACTTTGTGCACCGGATCGGATTTGGGCAGCAGTTTGGCGACAACGGCATGGCCGGATTCATGGAAAGCCGTGTTGGCGCGCTCTTCTTCGCGCATGACAAATGATTTGCGCTCCGGCCCCATCAGGATTTTGTCTTTGGCGTCCTCAAAATCCTGCATTTCCACAAGCCGTTTGTTGCGCCGGGCGGCAAAAAGCGCCGCCTCATTGACCAGATTCGCCAGATCAGCGCCGGAGAAGCCGGGTGAACCGCGCGCAATGACGTCTGCCTTGACATCAGCGGCGATCGGCACTTTGCGCATGTGCACGAAGAGAATCTGCTCCCGGCCCCGGATGTCCGGCAACCCGACAACAACCTGACGGTCAAAGCGGCCCGGCCGCAGCAATGCCTTGTCCAGCACATCCGCACGGTTGGTCGCCGCGACGACGATCACGCCTGAATTCGGCTCGAAACCATCCATTTCCACCAGAAGCTGGTTGAGCGTTTGCTCGCGTTCGTCATTGCCGCCGCCCATGCCGGCGCCGCGATGACGGCCTACGGCGTCAATTTCGTCAATGAAGATGATGCAGGGAGAGTGTTTTTTGGCAATGTCAAACATGTCGCGCACACGGGATGCGCCGACGCCGACAAACATTTCCACGAAATCCGAACCGGATATGGAAAAGAAAGGCACTTTGGCCTCGCCTGCAATGGCGCGGGCCAAGAGCGTTTTACCCGTTCCCGGCGGGCCGACCAGCAAAAGGCCGCGCGGAATGCGGCCGCCCAGTTTTTGGAATTTATTCGGGTCGCGCAAGAATTCAACGATTTCAACGACTTCTTCCTTGGCTTCATCGCAACCGGCAACATCCGTGAAGGTGATGGTGTTGTTTTTTTCATCGATCATGCGCGCCTTGGATTTGCCGAATGAGAAGGCGCCGCCTTTGCCGCCTCCCTGCATCTGGCGCATGAAAAATATCCAGACCCCGATTAAAAGCAGCATGGGGAACCAGGATATGAAAATCTGCGAGAAGAATGAAGGCTCGTCAGGCTGCTTGACATCAAACTTGACGCCATAATTAACCAGATCGCCAACCAGCCCGCGATCCAGATAAGTGATGCCGGTCTTGACACGGCGTCCATCCGTCATCGTCGCCACGAGAACCCGGTCTTCGATCACCGCTTCTTTAACGCGCTGGTTTTTGACTTCCTCAAGAAACTCGGAATACGAAATAGGCCCCGCGCCCGACGTGATGTCGCGGTCTGAAAAATGTTTGAAGGCCGTCAGGAGGATCACGATAACAGCGCCCCAAACAGCCGCTCTGACAAACATATTATTCACAGTAACTCCCCAGGCGCATGACGCCTTTTTGATGTATCTTTTATTTTACCTGCATTTTCCGCATTTCGCATCAGGTCAGGTTTTATGATATTGCCTTTCAGAAAACAAAAAATACTTTCTGTGTTCAACCATAATTAAATTGCCGGTATTTTTAAATTTAATACAAAAAATATGCGGGCAAAACCGTCAAAATCAAGTATTTTTGCACCGGTTGCCCCTTTCAGTTTTTTAAATTGCGTCCCAGCAGGTAAATTTCCGATGATTGGTTGCGGCTCGCTTTTGGTTTTTTGGATACAACGGATTGAAATTGCGCTTTAAATTTTGCCAGTATTTCATTGTAACCAATGCCGTTGAAGCATTTGACAAGCAAGGCGCCGTTTGGTTTCAGATGTGCCTGCGCAAAATCCAGCGCGATCTCCAGCAGCTCTTCCATTCTCGCGGCATCGGCAGAGGCAATGCCGGAAAGATTGGGCGCCATGTCCGATAAAATGATGTCGGCTTTGCGGTTTTCCAGCAGGTCTTTTAGCTTTTGCAGGGTTTCTTCCTCCCTGAAATCGCCTTGGAGAAACTTGACCTGATGGATTGCTTCCATCGGCAGTATATCGATGCTGATGATGTCTCCCTGGATTTCACCGCCCTCACGCCCCATTTTCCGCATGGCGTACTGTGACCAGCTTCCGGGGGAAGCGCCAAGATCCACAATCACCTGCCCGCTTTGGAGCAGTTTGACATCTTCGTCAATCTCTTTTAGCTTGTACGCGGCCCTGGACCGGTAGTTTTCTTTTTGCGCCAGTTTGACATAGGGATCATTCAAATGGCTGTTCATCCAGCTTTTGTTGAATTTATTTTTTGCCATTGGCGCCTGTGCACGTTATATCTTTTATTATCACCGGGTTAGCCTGTTTAATTCACGCATGAACTGCTTCCCTCACACGTTTTAATCCGCTAACATCAACCTTGCTGCGAATCTGCCATAAATCATAAGCATTCTGCATTGCTATCCATGTATCTGCTGTACTGCCAATCACCGTTTCCAGCCTGATCGCCATTTCAGGAGAAATGGCCGACTTGCACGAAACAAGGCGCTGGACAGTCGCGGGGGAAACGCCCAAAGCCTTTGCAAGCCCCCTGACGCCAAGATTAAGGCGCTCCATCGATTCTTTCACTACCCCGCCAGGATGCGGGGGATTAAACATATTGCTCATTAGTGATAATCCTCATAATTAACGATATAAACATCACCATCCACAAATTCAAAGGTAATGCGCCAGTTGCCGGTAACAGTAATTGACCACAAACCCTTTTTGTTGCCGGTCAATGAGTGCAGGAAAAATCCAGGCATATCCACGCCTTCAATCGTCTTTGCGCTATCCAGCACAAGCAGCCTGTTAGCTATTTTTTCCGCTTGCTTCGGGTCTATCCCCGCCTTTGAACCCTTCTCAAAAAACAACTTAAGGCCCTTGTGTTTAAAGCTTTTTATCATTTTTTCAAGCACCGGCGTTTATTGGTTGATTAATTATACGACTCCGTTTATCGTTACGCAACACCAAATGGCCAATACTTATCTCCCGCCTGCCCAGCGGGGGTTTTTAATTCTACGCAATACCCCGCCAAAGCCAGTATGTGCATATCGATACCAAGCAAGACATAACAAAATGGGTGTGCAAAGCAGCCTGGCGAAACAGTGAAACCAAGTGAGCAGTTGCGGGGGACCATTCCCGCAAGTTGCAGAAGTGATTTAAAAAGTATATTTTAAAACAATAGATTGCAGCATGATTTTGTATTGGCGTACAATATCCTTTTAGGAAAATAATTATGTTGAAATTAACGCCACAACAGCGCCGCGCCCTTCGCGAACAAGCGCATAACCTGAATCCCGTTGTTATGGTCGGCGATGCCGGCCTGACCGATGGCGTTCTTAAGGAAATCAGCAATAGCCTGGATGCGCACGGCCTGATTAAAATCCGCGTTTTCGGAGACGACCGCGCCAACCGCATCGATATTTACCAAACGATCTGCTCCCAACTGAATGCCGCACCCATACAGCATATCGGAAAATTGCTCGTTGTCTACCGTCCGAAAAAAGAGAAACCGGCCTCCCCTCCTGCGGATAGAAAATCCAAAGGGATGCGGGAAGTTAAAATCGTCCAGTCGGATGCAGGAACCGCACGCCGCCAGACCAAGAAAGTCGTTATCAAAGGCAATGAGCGCATGACAGCCGGGGGAAAAATCAAGCGCGCCAAAATACGGCAGACAAGCGCCAAGAAAAAATCCCTTTCCTGAATGAGGGCTTGCCCCTAAAGCATCCGGATTTTTTGCCCGCAATCAGATGTAAAGCACTTCCAGTACTTCGTATTCACGAATACCGGAAGGCGCTTCCACTTCAATCGCCTCTCCTGCATATTTGCCGATCATGGCGCGCGCAATAGGAGAGGTAATGGATACTTTCATTTCTTTTAAGTCGGCTTCGTCATTGCCGACGATCTGATAGCGAACCTGTTTGCCGTTGTCCAGATCTTCAAGTAATACCGTCGCACCGAAAACAATTTTGCCGTCCACGTTTAATGTCGTCGGATCAATGACCTGCGCGGTACTGAGCTTGTTTTCAAGTTCGGCAATCCGCCCTTCGATAAAGCCTTGCCTTTCCTTGGCCGCCTCATATTCCGCGTTTTCGGACAAATCCCCATGCGAACGCGCTTCGGCAATAGCCTGGATAACTTCATACCGGTCTTTTGTTTTGAGCCTGTGCAGTTCGTCGCGCAACATTTGCGCGCCACGAACGGTAACCGGAATTGTGCCCATATTGCTTGACATAAATAACGACTCCAAAAACCAGCGAGGCCACAAATGGCATTGTTTCCAATGCCAGTATGACCTCGCAAAAATTGATCAGTTTATTGTTTAGTGTAAGGTTTTATGCAGACTTTGTAAATCATATACATGAATATCATCCAGATAGGACATGCCCTGCACGCTGGCCTCGGCTCCCGCAATGGTCGTAATCGTATTGACCCGCGCCGCCAGCGCCAATGTCCGGATGGCACGGGAATCCACAATGGCGTTCCTGCGCTCTTCCACCGTGTTGATAACCAACGCAATTTCACGGTTTTTAAGCAGGTCTCCCACATGCGGACGGCCTTCCGCCACCTTGTTGATGGTTTCCACTTCCATGCCGGCCGCACGGATCGTTTCCGCCGTGCCGCTGGTCGCCACTATCGAAAAGCCCAACCGGATCAACTCTTTTGCTACTTTGACCGCCCGAGGCTTATCGCTGTCCTTGATGGAGAGGAATACCTTGCCTGAACGCGGTAAAGTGATGCCTGCCCCCATTTGCGATTTGACATAAGCCTCGCCAAAGGTTTTGCCGACCCCCATGACTTCGCCTGTCGATTTCATTTCAGGCCCCAAGATGGTGTCAACGCCGGGGAATTTGATGAACGGGAAGACGGCTTCCTTGACACTGAAGTAAGGCGGCACAATTTCACTGAAAATGCCCTGCGCGTCCAAAGTTTCGCCGACCATGCAGCGCGCAGCTATTTTTGCCAGCGGCAAACCGGTCGCCTTGGAGACAAACGGCACGGTCCGTGAGGCACGCGGGTTCACTTCCAGCACAAAGACCTTGTCTTTTATTTCGCCGTCCACTTCTTCTTTTTGGATGGCAAACTGGACGTTCATCAGCCCGACTACATTTAATGCCATCGCCATGAGCGCGGTCTGGTGTTTGAGTTCATCAATGGTTGCCTGCGATAGAGAGTAAGGCGGCAGCGAACAGGCTGAATCGCCGGAATGCACGCCCGCCTGCTCAATATGCTCCATTACACCGCCGATGAATGTGCGCGCGCCGTCCGAGATGCAGTCAACGTCCACTTCAATCGCGTCGTTTAAGAACCGGTCAAGCAGCACAGGCGAATCATTGGAAACTTTGACCGCCTCACGCATGTAACGCTCCAGGCCGCTTTGCTCATGCACGATTTCCATTGCGCGGCCGCCTAAGACGTATGACGGACGGACAACCAGCGGGTAACCGATTTCCTGCGCCATTTCCAACGCTTCTTCTTCGGTGCGCGCCGTGCGGTTTGGCGGCTGGCGCAAATCCAGTTTTTGCAGCAGCTTTTGGAAACGCTCCCGGTCTTCGGCAGCGTCAATCATGTCAGGGGATGTGCCGATTATCGGCACGCCGTTTCTTTCCAGGTCCAGCGCCAGCTTTAGCGGCGTTTGCCCGCCGTACTGGACAATGACGCCCATCGGCTTTTCAAGATCCACAATTTCCAGCACATCTTCCAATGTTAGCGGCTCGAAATAGAGGCGGTCGGAAATGTCATAGTCGGTTGAAACCGTTTCAGGGTTGCAGTTGACCATGATGGTTTCGTAGCCGTCTTCCCGCATCGCCATCGCCGCGTGAACGCAGCAATAGTCAAATTCAATGCCCTGCCCGATCCGGTTCGGCCCGCCGCCAAGCACCATGATTTTTTTGCGGTCGGAAGGACGAGCCTCGCATTCCTCATCGTAGGAGGAGTACATGTAAGCGGTGCTGGTCGCAAATTCGCCCGCGCAGGTGTCCACCCGCTTGTAAACCGGGCGGACATGCAGTTCGCGGCGCTTGTTGCGGACTTCCGTATCGGTCGTTTTTAAAAGCCAGGCCAGCCTGCGGTCTGAAAATCCTTTTTGTTTTAATTTGAACAGGGTGTCTTTATCAAGGTCGCCCAGTTTTTGTTTGTCCAGCCGGAGTTCGATGTCGATAATTTCCTTGATTTGCGCTAAAAACCAGGGATCGATATGCGTCAGGTTGTGCACTTCTTCGATTGTGAAGCCTTTTGCGAAGGCGTCGCCAATGTACCAGATCCGCTCCGGGCCCGGTTCGCCAAGTTCTTCCTTGATGACTTCCAGGTCGGTCGTTTTTTCGTTCATGCCGTCAACGCCGACTTCCAGGCCGCGCAATGCTTTTTGGAAGGATTCCTGAAAAGTCCGTCCGATGGCCATGACTTCCCCAACGGATTTCATCTGGGTGGTGAGATGCGGGTCAGCCAGCGGGAATTTTTCAAACGTGAAACGCGGCACCTTGGTGACGACATAGTCAATCGTCGGTTCAAAAGAAGCCGGTGTTGCGCCGCCGGTAATGTCATTTTTCAGTTCATCGAGCGTAAAACCAACCGCGAGCTTGGCCGCGACTTTTGCGATAGGGAAACCGGTGGCTTTTGATGCCAATGCGGATGAACGGGAAACGCGCGGGTTCATCTCAATGACGATCATGCGGCCGTCTTTGGGATTAATCGCAAATTGCACATTGGAACCGCCGGTGTCCACGCCGATTTCACGAAGAATGGCAATGGAGGCGTTCCGCATTAACTGGTATTCCTTGTCCGTTAGTGTCTGAGACGGTGCAACGGTGATCGAATCGCCCGTATGGATGCCCATAGGATCAATGTTTTCAATGGAACAGACGATAATGCAGTTGTCCGCGTGGTCACGAACGACTTCCATTTCGAATTCTTTCCATCCGATGAGCGATTCTTCAATGAGCAGTTCACTGGTAGGAGAGGCATCCAGGCCGCGACGGCAGATGAGTTCAAATTCTTCATCGTTGTAGGCAATGCCCCCGCCTGTGCCGCCAAGCGTGAATGATGGCCGGATAATGACGGGAAACCCCATTTCCCGCTGGACTTCCCACGCTTCTTCTATGGAACGGGCAATGCCGGAACGGGCCGATTCCAGGCCGATTTTCGTCATGGCTTCTTTAAACTTGGAGCGGTCTTCCGCCTTGTCGATTGCTTCCGGCGAAGCGCCGATCAGTTCCACGCCGTATTTTTCAAGTACGCCGTTGTTGTAGAGGTCGAGCGCGCAATTGAGTGCCGTCTGCCCGCCCATAGTCGGCAAGATGGCGTCAGGACGTTCCTTTTCGATGATGCGTTCAACCACCCGCCAGTTTACCGGCTCAATGAAGGTGACATGCGCCATTTCCGGGTCAGTCATGATGGTGGCGGGATTGCTGTTGACGAGGATGACTTTGTAGCCTTCCTCACGCAGCGCCTTGCAGGCTTGCGCCCCTGAATAGTCAAATTCACAGGCTTGCCCGATGACGATAGGCCCTGCGCCGATAATAAGAATGCTTTGGATGTCAGTACGTTTTGGCATATTTTTCGCTGTTTATTTTTGTTTTGCTTTTTCCATCAGGCCGATGAACCGGTCAAAGAGGTAATCGACGTCGCCCGGCCCGGGAGATGCTTCAGGGTGCCCCTGGAAGCAGAATGCCGGTTTGTCCGTGCGCTCGAATCCCTGGAGCGTCCCGTCAAAGAGAGAACGGTGCGTGATGCGGCAATTGGGGGGAAGCGTTTGCGCATCCACCGCAAAACCATGATTTTGGGAGGTGATCAGTACCTTGCCGGTGTCCAGATCCTGCACAGGATGGTTGGCGCCGTGATGGCCGAATTTCATCTTGCCGGTTTTTGCGCCGGACGCGAGCGCCATGATCTGGTGCCCCAGGCAGATGCCGAGAGTCGGCTTGCCCTGTTCGATGAGTTCCCTGGCCGCTTCGATGGCGTATGTGCAGGGATTCGGGTCGCCCGGGCCATTGGAGAGTAAGATGCCGTCCGGATTGTAGGAAAGGGCTTCTTTGGCTGTCGCTTTGGCAGGCAGGACGGTTACGCGGCAGCCGCGTTCTGCGAGCATGCGGAGGATGTTGCGTTTGACGCCATAGTCAAATGCAACCACATGGTATTTTGGATCGCCCAGTTTCCCGTAGCCTTCTCCTAGACGCCATTGTTTTTCCGTCCAGTCATACGGTTCTTTTGTGGTGACTTCCTGGGCAAGGTCCAACCCGGCAAGCTGCCTGGCCGAGCGAGCCAGTTCCAGCGCCGCTTTTTCATCCGTGCCGGTGACGATGGCGCCGCTTTGGCTTCCTTTTTCCCGCAAAAGGCGCGTCAGTTTCCGGGTGTCAATGCCGGCAATCGCAACGATGTTGCCTGCTTTTAAATAATCCGGAAGCGATTGCGTTGTCCTGAAATTGGATGTCAGGGGCTGCACATCCTTGACAATCAACCCTGCCGCATGAATGCGGGTTGATTCGACATCTTCAGGGTTGACCCCCGTGTTGCCGATGTGGGGATAAGTGAGGGTGACAATCTGGTTGCTGTAACTGGGATCCGTCAGGATTTCCTGATAACCGCTCATGGAAGTGTTGAAAACAACTTCTCCTGACGTCTGACCTTCCGCGCCGATGGAATGACCGTGAAAAACGGTGCCATCAGCTAATACCAGCATGGCCGGTGCATATTGACCTAATGGAAATGGCAAAGGTAACTCCTGTCTTGTTACCGTAACTGCACCGCGTCATCAGGCCGCATCAATCTACCGAATCAATGTTTTTTTATTCGGTAGAAAAGTTTTAAAGGGAACTTGACATGCAGGCGCTACGGTTGAATTGAATTCATTTTGGTGATCAGATTATAGCCGAGAATCCATACGCCCGCAAATAGTTATCGCCTTTTAGTATGCCTATCAAGGACGGCTGCCGTATCCCAGCCCCATCGCATCCCGCACATCCCGCATGGTTTCCTGCGCCAGAAGGCGCGCTTTGTCGCATCCCGCATCGACAATATCGCGGACATAAGCCGGATGATCCAGGTATTTTTGCGCCCTTTCATGAAACGGCGCCTGCTCGCGGAGGATGGCTTCGATAACGGGCTGCTTGCATTCGATGCAGCCGATGCCCGCTAAACGGCATCCTTTTTGTACCCATGCTTTGGTGTCATCCGATGAATAGACCTGGTGGAATTGCCAGACCGGGCATTTTTCCGGATCACCCGGGTCTGTCCTGCGGACACGGGCCGGGTCGGTTTGCATGGTGCGTATTTTTTGGTTTAGCGTGTCGGGATTTTCACGGAGTGATATGGCATTGCCATAACTTTTGGACATTTTTTGCCCATCCAGACCGGGCAGGCGGGAGGCTTCCGTCAGCAGGGCTTGCGGTTCGGCCAGGATTTGCTTGCCGGTGCCTTCCAGCCAGCCGAAAAGACGTTCTTGATCCGCTATGGAGAGGCTGCCGGCATTTTCCAGCAGCGCCTTTGCTTCTGCTAAAGCCTCGGCATTTCCTTTTTCCTGAAACGCGGTTTTGAGGGCAAGGAATTGTTTGGCGGCCTTGCCGCCCATTTTTTTGACGGCTTCCTGCGCTTTTGCCTCAAAATCCTTTTCCCTGCCGTACATGTGATTGAAGCGGCGGGCGATTTCCCGCATGAATTCAATGTGCGGGATTTGATCTTCGCCTACCGGAACCTGGTTGGCGCGATAGATTAAAACGTCTGCCGCCATCATTAAGGGATAGCCTAAAAAGCCGTATGTCGTTAAATCCTTGTGGGCTATTTTTTCAATTTGATCCTTGTATGTCGGCACCCGCTCAAGCCACCCGAGCGGCGTTGACATGGCAAGGAGCAAGGTGAGCTCGGCATGTTCCACGACCCTGGATTGGATAAAGAGGGATGCCTTTTCAGGGTCAACCCCTGCCGCGAGCCAGTCAACCAGCATGTTCCAGGTGCTTTGCTCAATGTTTTCGGCTTCATCATAGTGCGTTGTCAAGGCATGCCAGTCCGCAACAAAGAAGAGGCTTTCGACTTCATTTTGGATACGAACCCAATTTTTGAGGGCGCCATGATAATGGCCCAGATGCATCGCGCCCGTCGGGCGCATACCGGAGACAATTCGTGCTGGATACATGATTTAATGAGATTAACGCAAAAAGAAGGTTATCGGAAATAAAGCGGTCTGGACAATGAGCACCCCCGCTTTCATAAGCGGGCGCATCCAATAGGTCAGCATATTAAAATAGACGAGCGCGAGCACGATGAAAAAACCGTATGGTTCGATGCGCGCAAATTTCCACGCGACACTGGGCGGCAGCAGGCTGGTGAGCACCCGCCCGCCATCTAACGGCGGAAGTGGGAAAAGGTTAAAGGCAAATAAAACCAGGTTAATCAGAACGCCCGCGTCCGCCATTTTAAGCAGAAACGGTTCCTGCAAGCCGCTGACAACCACGATGATCTTGAATATCTGCCATAAAAGCGCCATGAACAGGTTGGATACCGGCCCGGCAAGCGCAACCAGCGCGGAACTCCGCCGGGGATGGCGCAAATTGTTGAAATTGACCGGAACCGGTTTGGCATAACCGAAAATAAACGGGCTGTTTAATAGGATCAGCGCGGCAGGGATAATGATTGTGCCTAAAAGATCAATGTGCTTGATTGGATTGAGGCTCATCCGCCCAAGCATGTAAGCTGTGGTATCACCGAAATATTTTGCCACGTAAGCATGGGAGGCTTCATGCAGTGTAATGGCAAATAAGACCGGCAAGACCCAGACCGCAACGGTATAAAGGGTATCGTTCATCGGGAGGATTTTACCAGAATGGCCGGTTGTTTTTTCATCATCGGCAATGCGCTGCCTTAACGCACGGTTATAAACCGAATACGCTTGCATCGCCGCCGCCTTGACGGATGAGAACAGGCTGCTTTTCCGTCATGTCGATAACGGTTGTCGGAATCAGGCTGCAAGCGCCGCCATCCACAATCGCATCAACCTGGTTTTTTAACTTTTCATTGATGAGCTCAGGGTCCGTCAGCGGGTCCGTCTCACCCGGCAAAATGAGCGTTGTCCCCAATAGCGGCTCGCCAACTTCTTCCAGCAGCATTTGCATGATGTGGTTATCCGGTATGCGGATGCCGATTGTCTTTCTGGAAGGATGGCTCAAGCGGCGCGGCACTTCTTTTGTTGCTTCCAGGATAAAGGTAAACGATCCCGGCATGGCGGCTTTGAGCATGCGAAACTGGCTATTATCGACCCGCGCATACGAACCGATTTCACTTAAATCCCGGCACATCAGCGTTAAATGGTGCTTTTCATCCACCTGGCGGATCTGGCGAAGCTGGTCAGAAGCGGTTTTGTCTTCCAAACGGCAAGCCAGCACGTAGCAGGATTCGGTCGGCACCACAATAATACCGCCACTGCGCACCATATCCGCTACCTGCGCAATCAGGCGCCGCTGCGGATTGTCAGGGTGAATCTGGAAAAGCCGACTCATAATTGTTTCCTTTCTTCCGGCATATAACCTTGCTTTTTTGGCAATTAAATTCCCCGGTTTTGCAAGGCTTCAATCCGTTTTTCAATTGGCGGATGGGTTCTGAACAGGGCCAGCCATTGATTGGAACTGTTAATGCCAGCCGATACCATGTTTTTGGGCAGCTCGCCCGATTGCATGCCGCCAAGACGCTGCAAGGCATGGATCATGGGCTGGCGGCTTCCCATCAATGTTACCGAACCGGCATCCGCGCGGTATTCGCGGCGGCGGGAAAACCAGGCAACAATAATGGATGCCAATACGCCGAATACGATCTCGCATACAATCACGGTGATGAAATAACCGGCGCCGCTCCTGCTGTCCGAATCCCGCGAAAGCGCCCTGTCCACGATAAACCCGACCACACGCGCGAGGAAAATTACAAACGTATTGACGACCCCTTGCAGCAGGGTCATCGTCACCATATCGCCATTGGCGATATGCGCTACTTCGTGCGCTAAGACCGCTTCTACTTCTTCATGCGTCATGCCCTGCAAAAGGCCGGTTGAAACCGCGACCAGGGCGGAATTTTTGAAAGCGCCCGTCGCAAAAGCGTTAGGCTCGCCATCGTAAACGGCGACTTCCGGCATGCCGATCCCGGCTGCTTTCGCTAATCTTTCCACCGTAGATAAAAGCCACCTTTCCGTTTCATTGGACGGGGTTGTGATTACGCGCGCGCGCGTCCCGCGCTTGGCCATTGTTTTGCTCAGCAAAAGGGAGATGAAAGAGCCGGTAAAACCAAAAACCAGCGCAAAAACAAACAGCGAATAATAATCCAGCCCTTGAGCCGTCATGTAGCGTCCCACGCCCAGGAGGGATAGCACAATGGACGCTACAACCATGACCGCCAGGTTGGTAAGAAGGAAAAGCATCACTCTCATTATTTTTAATTCCTGTCAGCAGACTAAAAGTAGGTTCGATAAGAATATAAGGCCAGGCTTGGAAATTTCAAGAATCATATTGCCTGGCAGAACATGTATGCCGTTATTTTAATCGTAATCCATTGCAAGCTGTGTTTTTTTGATGCAAATTCGATGCTGCTGCATTTAAAACCAGTCATGCCAGACCGGCGTCAGCCCTTCCGGGAGTTCCGGCACCCTGCCCACATCCAGGTAAGTCTCGCCGGGCGCATGGAAATCAGATCCGGCAGAAGCCAGGAAACCATACCGTTTTGCCTGCTCGGCAAAATAAGGGTAGAGATCACGGCTGTGGCTGCCGGTTACCACTTCAATGCCCGCGCCGCCAAGTTGTTTAAATTCATCGAATAATGCCAGAAGCGATTTTTCGGTTATTTCATAACGGCCCGGATGGGCAATAATCGCTATGCCGCCCGCGTCCCTGATCCAGCCAATCGCTTTTTCGAGGGTCGTCCACTCATGAAAGACATAAGCAGGCTGCCCTTTTTTTAAATATTGTTCAAAAGCGTCCGTCGGCGTTGAGCAAACGCCGGCGTCTACGAGAAAACGCGAAAAATGCTTCCGTGAAATGACAATCGGATCAGGCACTTGCTGCACGACATTTTCATACGCCCCGAAAATCCCCAGTTCTTCCAGCTTTCTCCCGATTTCGACCGCACGCTCGACCCGCCCGGAGCGATTCGCTTCCAGATTGCGGACAAACGCCTGATTATTTTCATCGACCTGCAAGCCAACTATATGAATGGAACGGCCTCCCCATGTAACGGATACTTCCACACCCGGCACAAAATGGATGCCTGCCCTTCGGCACGCCTGTTTTGCTTCCCCAATGCCCCTGACCATATCATGGTCCGTCAGCGCCAGCGCCTTTGCGCCATTTAGAGCAGCGCGCGCAACCAGTTCTTCCGGGACAAGCAGCCCGTCAGAACATTTGGAATGAGAGTGAAGATCAATCGTTAGCATGAAAAACCGGAAATGGCATAAGAAAACCGTTATTGTAGTACGACACGGGAATTTTTGCCTGTAGAAAGCTCAATTGAGGCCATCATCCATCAGACCGGAAAATCGCCGGCGCGTTCCGCCATATCTTTGATCCGGCTTGCCGGGTGCGGCGCGCAAACAGGAACAGGCCATCATAAATGGTTGCATTATTCCTGGGCGTGATGACGGAGATACTGCTCTGCGGTTTCGACGCCCATGTAGGCGTTGAGCGTGCGGCGCGGGATTTTGAATATGTCTACTACGATGAGCCCGTCGAGGCATTCGCCGAAGGAAGCGTCTACATTGAACGAGATGAGCTGCCCGTTGAGTTTTAAGTAATGCTTTAAGAGCACGGGTACCGATTTGTTGTCCTGCTCCAGGCCGGATACCACCGCCGAAAGGTTTTCCATGTCGAAGTTGGCTTCGAGCAGGCGCGCGATGTCAACCCCGCAGAGGTCGATGCGGCGCGGGGGGCGGCGCGCGCGCACCAGTGGAGCGAGGTCTGCGGCGATGCTGTTTTTTATGAGGAATTCCACCATGAGCCGCCGCGAAAAAGCGTGATATTTGGGGTTGATGCTGACAGGGCCGAAGAGCTTGACGCATTGCGGATGGCGGATCATGTAGCCTGCGATGCCGCGCCATAATAGAGGCAGGCAGGCGAGATGATTTTGGTATTCGGCCCGGATGAAGGAGCGGCCAAGTTCGATGGCTGAGTTGAGCCGGTCGAAAAATGCCGGCTGGAAGCGGAATAGTGTCGAGGTGTAAAGCCCGCTCTGGCCGAATTTTTCCAGGATGTTGTCCGTGCATCCCAGGCGGTAAGCGCCGACGATTTGCCCTTCCTTGTGGTCGTAGAGCACGAGGTGGTCGTAGTAGGCGTCGAATGCGTCCAGGTCGCAGCTTTTGCCCGTGCCTTCCGAGACGGCGCGGAAGGTGGTTTCGCGCAGCCGCCCCAGTTCACGCAGGGTGTGCGGCAGTGTTTCGCCGTGAAAGAGATGCACGGAAAACGTGTCGTTGCCGGCGAGCCTGGCGTATTCAGGCAGGGATTCGATTTCCGCGCGTATCCGCTCCGGCGGCACCGGCGCGATGATGGGTTCCTGCACCGGCGCAGCCGGTATGCGCCGGGGAATAAGCGGCTTGGGCGGCGGCGCCTTGACGCCATTTTGCAAGGCGTAAGTGCCCATCCGGAGAAATTCGGTCATGGCTTCGTCGGTTTTGAAGCCTTTTAGTTTGGCGAAAGGGATCGGATTGCCGATGTGAACGTGAAATTGTTTGCCGCGCGCATCTGCCATTTCGCGCAGGAGCAAGGCCGTGCGCGCCCGCGCGCTGAGCGCGCCGAGGCATTGGAATAGCATGCTGTTTTTGCCGTGAATGAATACCGGCAGCACGGTTGCGCCGGCTTTTCGCACCATGCGCGCGATGTGCGGTTTCCAGGCCGGATCGACTACGTGAGCGCCCCGCCAGTGAAAGTGGGATACTTCTCCTGATGGAAAGGTTGCGAGGCATCCGCCTTCTTCGAGATGCCGTAATGCCGCGCGCATGGCGTTGCGGTTTTCGCACGCGGCCTTTTTACCGCCAAAGGGGTTGACGGGAAACAGCCAGGGGAGGATGCCTTCGATGCGGCAGAGCAGCGCGTTGGCGATGAGCTTGAAATCCGGCCTGATTTTTTGCAAGATCGCTCCCAGGATGACGCCGTCCACCCCGCCGAAGGGATGGTTGCTTACGACGAATAGCGGCCCTGTCCGGGGAATGTCCTCCAATGGCGTTCCGGAGAGGCTGTAATTCATTTCGTGCACGCGCAGCACGGCGGAGAAGAAGTCTTCTTCGTTTCCGTTTCGCTGCAACAGGCGCTCGTAACCTTCGTTGAGTCTTGGGATGCCGAGGATGCTTTCGACCGGGCGCTTGACGAGATGCCATGTCGTGCGTAAAAGCGGGTTGCTGATTTCGCGCGGGATGTCTATTAGGCGTGTTTCCGGCCCTTTCGGGTACGGAAGGTGCGGCGAATTCGCGGAAGGAAATATGAACCTTGATTCGGTGGCGCCTGTTAATCGCGCCTCCCCGGAGTGAAGTGTTGGCGGACTTGTGTAAGACCGCGCCGGCGGTAGGCTTATTTTTTCCATGAGAGCCATATTGCCGGATAAAAGTGACAGGCATATGACGATTTTTGAGAATAATCAATACATTTTAGAGCCGCCGCCAAGCCGTATCGAAACTCACGGATAACATACATGCCTTTATTTCAGGTTTGCCGGTTGCTGCTTTGCTTTTTCATCGCCCTGAGACGCGGCTTTTTCTTTCGTTTGCTTTGAGAAACTTATTATCTTCAAGAAAGGTTATGGATTTTTGAGCAGCACGGTCGCCCGTAAATTTTTTTGAGCGTGTCTGCCGGTAAATCAGGCGCTGCGTGCCGCACCCAATTCGCTTTGCAACTCCCGAAACACCACCGTTTGATTGAGTCCTTGTCCATAAAACACTCTATTACTTCCATTTTTTATTATTAAACACTGCGTTTATTAAGATAATAAACATTGCGTGTAACACATTTTGTTTAATTAATGGAGAATAGATAAATGGATAAGAAAAACATTCACTCAACCGCAAAACGCCTTTATAAGGCTGCTGAAAAGCTGCGTGGTGTGAAAGGGCAATCAAACGTTGCTAAGCTGCTTGGAGCTTCTCCGCAAACCGTTAAAAACTGGGAAGATCGCGGCGTTTCCAAAGAGGGAATGATTAACGCCCAAAGAATTATTGGCTGCCGGATCGAATGGATAAAGGACGGCTCATCCCCAATGTCAGGGACACCCGTTGTTGCTCCTGGATATGATGAAGGCCACCCGGATGCGGTTCTCATTAAAAAAGTGAAAATCCGCCTGACAGCAGGCATCTGCGGTTTTGAAGTCTCCCAGGTTGCAGAAGATGGAAACCCGATATATTTCCGCAAGAACTGGATGATCGCGCACGGCTTGAAACCGGAAAACCTGATTGCCATCACTATCAGGGGCGATAGCATGGCGCCTGGGCTTTACGAAGGCGATACGGTTGTGATCAATACTGCCGATACAGAACCGCGAGATGGCAAAGTCTTTGCCGTGAACTACGACGGAGAGGATTTAATGAAGCGCCTGGTAAAAGACGCTGGAGCGTGGTGGTTATATTCTGACAATCCAGATCATCGCAAACATCCAAGAAAAGAATGCGCAGGCGAATACTGCATCATCATTGGCCGCGCCGTACATAAGCAAAGTGAACGGATATAGCCTATGAAACGCCTGCTAATCGCCCTTCTTTCCATCTCACTTACTGCGCCAATGTTTGCGCAAACCCGGCCGGAAGCGCAGGAGGATAGCCTCGTTGAAATGTCCGAAGGAAAAGCCGATCCCGCACAGAAAGAAACCGGCACATCCTATAACGCAGTCGACAGATTGAAAAACCGTATCGCAAAGACCTGGAACGAAGGGAATCCGGACCTGATTGTGACAATACATGCCTGGCACAACCGGCTCACCTATGACAGAGAAAAGACGCGCAAATATAATGAAAACGCCTGGGGTGGGGGTTTTGGACGCTCCATGTACGATGAGGACGGCGACACCCACATGCTGTTCGTAACTGTCTTTCAGGATTCCTGGAAAAACCCGCAGTATTATGGAGGGTATGCCTTTCTCAAAAACAAGCATTTCGGCACCAATAATGCTTTTCGTGTCGGCGGCGGATTTTCCCTCGGCATTACCGGAAGGCATGAATTTAGCTACATCCCCCTGCCGCTTCCGTTGCCCATTGCCGGAATCGGGTACAAACAGCTTTCCATAGAGGCCGCCTATGTTCCCGGCACGCGCAATAATGGGAACGTGCTGTTCACCTGGGCACGCTTGACCTTTTAACCAAATTACCTCTGCTCCCGCAAGCCGAAAAGGTGCGACACAAAGTAGCTGCTGTAATCCATAACATGAAAGGGAATAGCTTATGAAACGCCTGATAGTCGCCCTTTTGTCACTATCCCTCGCCTTCCCTGTTTATGCTGCTAAAAAAGGTTCCCGCGAGAAATCAACGTCATCCAAAAAAACGGTGCAAGTCAAATCATATAAAAATTAAAATGGCACTCGCGTTCAATCTCACAAACGCACAGCACCAAGAAGGTAAGAAGCGACGCCAGTCTTTGATGTTTGGCGGAGGGTGTGAGATTCGAACTCACGGACGCTTGCACGTCGGCAGTTTTCAAGACTGCTGGTTTAAACCGCTCACCCAACCCTCCGGGAGATGGCATTATACCCAAGCTCTTTCCCGTTGGGTTTATTTTGTGCCGGTTTTTTTAGGCGGGGAGGAAAATTTGTTGCAGATCGTTTAGAAATAACAGGCCTTTTTCCGTTGGACGGATGACGGTGTCGTCACGGTATAGCAGTCCCCGCTTTTGGGCTTGCTCGAGGTGGAAGGCGATAGTGTCCAGCGGCAGAGCGGTTCTTTCTTCAAACAGGCCGGGGCTGAATCCTTGCGTGAGGCGAAGCGCGTTCATCATGAATTCAAAGCCGAGGTCTTCATGCGAGAGGGTGAATGTTTTATGCACCGCCTGGTTTTTGGCGGCTTGCTGCATGTAGAGGGGCGGCTGGTCGTGCCGCGTTTGGCGGATGACTTTGCCGCCAATGGTTATTTTGGAGTGCGCACCCGCGCCGATGCCGAGATAGTCGCCGAATAGCCAGTAGTTGATGTTGTGGCGGCATTGGCGGCCTGGTTTGGCGTAGGCGGATATTTCGTAGTGTTCGTAGCCCGCTTGGGCTGTTTTTGCTTCGATGAGGTCCTGCATGTCCGCAACCGTGTCTTCATCGGGCAGATCGGGCGGGTTAAACGCAAACCAGGTGTGCTGTTCGATGGTGAGCTGGTATAGCGAGAGATGCGCCGGATGGTAGGAGAAGGCGATGTTGAGGTCGGCGTCCAGGTCGTCCGTTGTTTGGTTGGGCAGCGCGTACATGAGGTCAAGATTGACGTTGCCGATGTTTTCGAGCGCGATTTCAACGGCTTTTTTTGCCTGGGCGGCGTCATGGATGCGGCCCAGTGTTTGAAGATGCCGGGGATTGAAGCTTTGGATGCCGATGGAGAGGCGGTTGATGCCGGCATCCCGGTAGGCTTTGATTTTTTCGGCATCGAAGGTGCCGGGGTTGGCTTCGAGGGTGATTTCTGCGTCCGGGGCGAGCGATACCCGTTGGCGGGTGGAGTGAAGCAGCCGGTTGATGGCCTGGCCTGAGAAGAGGCTTGGCGTTCCCCCGCCGATAAAGAGGGTGGATACGGGCCGGCCTTCGATGAGGGGGAGCGATGCGGTGAGGTCTTGTTCCAGCGCGGTGAGGTATTTTTCTTCCGGTACGGCGGATGAGATGGCGTGGGAGTAGAAGTCGCAGTAGGGGCATTTTTTGACGCACCAGGGCAGATGGATGTAGAGCGAGAGCGGCGGGCGGTTCATGTTAGTTTTTCCAGCAAGGCGCGCAGGGCTTTGCCCCGATGGGAGAGGCGGTTTTTGTTTTCGGGGGAGAGCTGCGCGGCGGTTTTGCCTAGTTCGGGTATGAGAAAGTGCGGGTCGTAGCCAAAGCCGTTTTCGCCGCGCGGTTCCGGTATGATTTGGCCGCGCCAGATGCCATCCGCGATGACCGGCTGAGGGTCGTCGGGATAGCGCACGTAGACGAGGACACAGTAGTAATTGGCGGATTTGTTTTGAAACGGCGCGAGGTCGGCGACGAGTTTGCGGTTGTTGAGCGCATCAGAGCCGTGCTCTCCGGCGTAACGGGCGGATAGCACGCCGGGCGCGCCGTTAAGACTGTCGGCACAGACGCCTGAGTCGTCAGCCAGCGCAGGGAGCCCTGTTTCGCGCGAGGCATGGCGGGCTTTGCTGAGCGCGTTTTCTACGAAGGTGAGGTAAGGCTCCGGCGCATCGCCAACGCCGAATTCAGCCTGGGAGTGAATTTCCAGGCCCAAGGGAGAGAGCATTTCCCGCAGTTCTTTTAGTTTGCCCTGGTTGCTTGACGCGAGTACGATTTTTTGAGGCGAATTTCCTGTTATGGATGCGGGGTTTTCCGGTTCGGGAAGGCGGTTTGTGTTCATTTATTTGTAGGTGTTGTCAAATCCTAAGACGAATTTTTGCAGGCTGATGAGTTCGGCAATGCCTTTTTGCGCCAGCTTGAGCATGTTGTTTAACGCAGCCTGGTCAAAGACTTCGCCTTCTGCCGTTCCTTGCATTTCGACGTATTTGCCTTCTTCCGTCATGACGACATTCATGTCGGTGTCGCAGACGCTGTCTTCCTGGTAATCGAGATCGAGCATGGCGATGCCCTGAATCATGCCGACAGAGACGGCGCCGACAAAATGGCGGAGCGGGATGGTTTCTATCAGGCCGTCACTGACCATTTCATGAAAGGCGTCGTAAGCGGCGATCATGGCGCCGCAGATGGCCGCCGTGCGGGTGCCGCCATCCGCCTGGATGACGTCGCAGTCGAGCTGGAGCGTGCGCTCGCCAAAGGCATTGAGATCAAAGGCGGCGCGTAGAGAGCGGCCGATGAGGCGCTGGATTTCCTGGGTACGGCCGGTTTGACGGCCCCTTGCGGCTTCACGGTCCGAACGGGTGTGGGTGGCGCGCGGGAGCATGCCGTATTCCGCTGTGAGCCATCCGCGCCCTGCTCCTTTTAGAAACGGCGGGACACGTTCTTCAATGCTGGCCGTGCAGATGATTTTGGTGTCGCCAAAAGTGGTGAGAACCGAGCCTTCCGCATGGCGGGTGAAACCGCGCTCAAAGGTGATGGGCCGCATTTCGTCGAACCGGCGTCCATGGAGACGTTGAAATTCCGATGACGTTTTGTTTGGGATGTTTGATTCCGGCATTTTATCTTTCATAAGTCGTTTGGATTGTTCTTTTTAATAATGCCATTGAAAGCAGGATATGAAAACCGTTATGGCGCAAAAATGATAAAAGAGCGGGCGCGCATTTTTTGTAAATGATGTAAGTATGTGTTTTCGTGCTTTGTTTTGGTTGCTATTTTCTGAATATTTCCATCGGGCCGAAGAGGTTTTGCATTTCCTGGTTTTTGATGAAGGAGAGATTGTAGGGGTGCTCGGAGCGGATTTGGGGAAAATGGGATACCGATTCGATTGCAGTTAGCCTTTCCGCTATTTTTCCCCATAGAATGAGGATGGGGAGCGGTTTGCCGGATGCGGTTGCGTGCTCGGCCAGCGCATCGAGTACGACGCATAAAAACGGCTGCCAGGGTTTTGATTCCCGGGCGGGCGCGATGTCGCGCCGGAATACGAGCGTGGCGTTTAAGAGCAGAAATCCTTTGTCAAGCAGCGCCTGCTGCAATTCATCCAGCCGGCGGATGTAGGGGGAGTCCGGCCCCTGCCCCTTGCCTGCAACTTGCGCCATCGCTTCTTCTCCCGTGCTGTCGGGGTGGAGCGTTTTTTCGGCTACGAGCAGCATTTTGAGGAAATTGCGCAGCGATGTCGCCCGGTTGACTGGTTTTGAGAATCCTTTTTCCGACCAGATTTCGCCGACAGCGCCATCCATGAAGCAGTATCCGGAGGCGCTTTCTTCGCGCGGATAGGGTCCTTCCCCGACGAGAACGTAACGTACTTGATCGAGCGGCTGCGAGAAGGCGGCAAACAGGCGGTTTTGCGTCGGGAGGAAGGCGCTTTTTTCCAGCCCCGGCAGATAGCTGGCGTCAGCGGCGGCAACGGCATGGATGCCTTTTTTGAGTATGGGATGCCAGCTCGGATGGGCCTGGTTTAGAGAGTCGGTTATGAATGCGGGAAGTGTCATTTTTTGGGTGTCGCTGAAAGGATACGGTCAATGATGCCGGCGCCGAATGCGCGTTCGACAATATTGTTTTCAATCACTGCGTTCATGGCGCCGCCTTTGGCATAAATCGCATTTGAACATATATCATGTATATAGTTGTTATGTACGTGCATACTGTCGCCGTTGACGTTGTCAATGCCTTCGGAATTGTTTTGTCCGGTAGGCGTATCGGGGTGACCGACAAACGTTTGTCCGGAATTATGTATTTCACAATATCGTATCGTGATGTTATCGCAGCCGGGTTTGACTTTCACCACGTCGTTTCTGGAATGATGCAGTATGCAATCTTCGACGATGATATTGGATGCTCCGCCCCGGTCTGCCTGCCCCCAATCCCATTTGGTTTCAAAAGCAACGGCATAAAACCCGCCCTTTACTTCGACGCTTTGCAGTTTGCAGTCTTTGACGACGCCTCGCGTCATTTGATCTTCGGCATAGAACAGAACAGCTGATTGCTGGTCGCTGGAATAATCGGTAGTCAGGTCAATAACCGCCCATTCGCCCTTGACTGACTTG
>Ga0082212_10002295_pt1 | contig 28040 bp, 24 predicted proteins | sample TergutNt197P3_FD_71548 | JGI IMG/M metagenome (GOLD analysis project Ga0082212, IMG submission 71548) | Neocapritermes taracua P3 segment gut microbial communities from Petit-Saut dam, French Guiana - Nt197 P3 | ecosystem: Host-associated > Arthropoda: Insects > Digestive system > Gut ...
GTTTTTTTTCGCCATTCTATCAAATCCGCTATTTGCCGTTCTATCAGTTGTATACTTTCAATCACGGCAAGTTTTTCTTTCATCATTTTTTTGTTTTCTTTTTCATCGTCCTGCTGTTCTCTACCAAATTCGCTAATGCAAATCAGTTTGTCTTGCATAATCTTAATATTTTTTTGACGGCAAATTGACAACTTTTATGCGACTTTGACGTTTTGCCTATCAAAAATATTAACTCGCTGTTTTACTGTATGATTATAGTTGACTAAGTCAGAAGTAATGAATCTGATTACTTCATCAAAATACTGTTGTTGCTTCTTCGTGTGTCAATTCATTTTTAACTCTTTTGTGAGTCAACTTTTTTTAGCGAAAGACACCCTATCAGAGAGAAATATTTCAAATTTCAATGTCCTGTTTTTTACTGATAATCTGTTGAATGGCATTGATGCCGGTCATTTGAGCAATTTCTTCGGGTTCAAATGAAAGGTCAAAAGCGTCTTCAAGCGCTATGATAATGTTTATGTGCATTAATGAATCCCATTTGTCGCAATTTTTTTGAATGGTGTTCTCACTGATTTTGGTTTTCAGTACGCTGCTGACTGTGGCAATTATTTTATTAATCATGGCTATGTTGTATTTATTTTGTATATTTCGGGAATAGTCAAATCCAATTCCTGCATAGAACAACGGTAATGTTTTGTTCCATTCAAGTCTGTTTCATCTAATTTGAATCCATGCGAATCATAAAAATCGCTTACCTGCGCATTTTTCAAAGTGGGTATATAACTTGCGTAAATCGTACTAAATCCACTCACTTTCAATTTGTTCAATACAAATTTCAGAAATACGGTTTCTATCTGTTTTCCTAAAATGCGACAACTGAGTAAAAAGTTATCTATGTACGCTATTTCTGCTTTAATATCAGTGGATACGATAACAACGCCTGTGATGCCGTTATCACCAAATTTATCCTTTACATCCAGACAATACACAAGAAATTTTTGCAGTTCTTCATCTGTATATCGTTTAGTAGTCAGGTTAAACTGATTGGTTTTTTGCGTCAATTGCGCTATTCGTGGCAGGTTGATTGTATTTAATGTATGTATCGTCAATTCAATATGCAAGCTTTTCAGGTAGTCATCGAAAGCAACAAATGATTGTTGGAACGAAAGCCTTTCAGCGTTGGCTTTATAATGTTCTAACTGCGTTTTATCCTCGTCTGTTAGCTTGTATGATTGAAAGTAGTTGGTGCAGATTTTCTCGAAAAATGCAGGAAGCAGATAAGGCTGTTTCGGGAAATCAGGCGCTTCAACCAACGGGTATATTTGCTTCACAAGCGCTCTTTCGGCAGGGTTATCGTCAATCAAAACCATGCTGTCCAATCCGATGTTCAATTCATTCGCAAGACTGACAATCATTTCTGCTTTATTTTGCCAACTGATACGCCAGGCTGCAAGCTGTTCTTTTCTGATTTGAAGAAATGGATTTTTCTCCCATGCTTCCAGCACATCCTGTTCATTGTTTTTACTGCAAATAGTAAGGAGTACACCATTTTTTGCGAGTTCCAGCAGGTTGTTTTGAAAATCTAAAAAAGCGCTTCCAGGATAGGTGTTGCCTATTTGTATTCCCTCAATGCCGTCTTCGCCCAAAATTCCACCCCAAAGCGTGTTGTCCAAATCGAGTACTAAACACTTTTTACGTTTGCCTTCAATAGCATCTATTTCATTTTGCAGCCAACAGTGAAAGTCGCTCGACAGCTTAGGATTTAACTGTATTTGAGACAGATAATAATACTTCCAGTCGATGAGGCTTTGCAACGGATAATGTCGGCAGAAGTGTGAAAAATCAATGATTTTAAGGTGGTGGTGCGTGTGCGCCAGCGCATAAAGGTTGTCATTATACTTTTCTATAGCGCTATTTATTACGTAGTTACCTGTTTCGTGATAGAGATAGTACATGTTATACATAGTGAAGGCATAACATGCTTTTTGAGGCTTTATTTTTGAAAGTACGAATTGCAACTGTTGGGCAAAGGTTTCAATTTCAAGAACAAACTTTATAATATCTGTTTTAACAGGGGGCAGATAAGCCCAGATATATCTGTCTGCATCGTCGGGAATATGCGATATTTCGTTGTAACCTGAATAGGAAGCATTAAGAGCGGAAAAGAACAGCTCGACGGTTGAATTACGAAATATATAAAAGTGTGTAACCATTTTTACCTGTTATAGATTGTGATGTTTTGTTTTGCGAGTTCTATAATCTTGTTATACAAGGAATTAGCATCGGAGATAAAGAAGTCGCTTCCCCGTATTGCATATTCGGATAGCGTGCTTTCAGGAATAAATTTTTTTACGAATGTCGGTATATTTCTTATTTGAATATTGGCATGAGCCGCCAATGTCCTAACCGCTATTATTTCGCCAGACGGTAATTTTACCTTTCCTATAAAGATTTGTGTAGTAAGTGTTTGTACAGGGAAATCATCTTTCATTATGTCTTCAGGACAATGCACAAAAGCAAGAAAATTTGTATTGACACCCAGACCGATTATTTTTGCGTTATGGCGCAGCATTTTGAAATAAGGACTATCTTCTCCGCAGGGATAGATGGATTGTTCATGACCTGAAATGATTTCTTTCGCATTTTTACCGATGCCGATAATCGAATTTGTCGGATGAATACTGCGTTGGGCATCAGGCAGGCGTCTGGCTAATTCGGGAAGTAATCCCATAACAGCAGGCGAACGTTTTATGTCAAAGACGTTATTTTCATCTGATAAATAATCCTCAGCCCTGTGATTAAAGCTCCATCCAGGAAACAGTAATGTTCCATTTGGTCCGGTTACATCCATCAATATATGTAGAAGTTTCAGCGGAGAAAAATTCATGTTCAAGAAATCAATGGAGCTGTGAATGAATAGTGTATCTCCTTTTGAAATGCCGAATTTCTCAACAAGAACCCTTCTGAACGATTTTTCTGACAAAGGTCTGTAGCGCTTTTGACGAAAAATACGGTATTTAAATCGTAGCGTTTTTGCCCATTCTTTTGGAAGGCATTGAACTATTAATCTTTTAATATCCATACAATATTAATTATGCGTCTGATGATATTCGGAAAATGTTGAAAATTCCACGTCCGGAAATGATTTTTGTATAGATTCGATAAAACCTTCCATCAACTCGAACGAATAATCGCCCATACTTTTAGGATGCGATATCAAGGAGAACATGACCTCGTTATACTTTTTGTATCTGTTAATATTGTACCGGACAATTCTTAACAGGTAATCCAATGAAAGGGTATGATTATCAAAAGACAGCATCCGTGCAGACAGCAACATTTTCATTTTTGAATGTATTTTTAAATGAAGGCTGGGTGCTGCATGAGCATGAATCATTTTGCCTCTGTTTTCTACCGCACGATGTGCATATTTTTTAAGTTTGAATCGTGTAGGCATCTCGAAGAGCGTTTTGGGTATGGTCGCAATAGGTATTTCGGTTATACCCAGCGTGTTCGATAATGGACGATGGTAATTATTGTGGTCAATAATCCAGTTAGGACTATTCGGCAGTTTTCTGAAATCAACCTCAGTAAGTCCGGATTTGAAATAATAGCCCTTCGCCATTGAACTATCGTAGCGGATGCCATGGTCATACAAACAAGAAAACAGCGCTTCCGTATCCGGGAAAAAAGTGTAACCGCCTGCCCTGAAAGCTATACATTTATATTTTTCACTCACAGGCGAACATATCCCGTTTAATTGGTTGATAGACAAGGCTATAATGCCGGGTATTCCGCCGTGTTGAGTGTCATTTTTAAAGTCAGACAAAGCAAAATGATTAGACGGAACAAAAGTTGTCCCATCATACGTAGAAGTTAGCCAATGCGGATGTATATGCAATTGAACGTCGTGACCGCTTCCGATTGCATGATGAAGTTGAAGTATATAAGGATCGTAAAAATTAGCGTAATCCCATTCCTTATATCTATTTGCACATAAAATATCTGTAAAAAGCGTTATTTTTATACCAAATTTATTGGCAAGTTCCATGACCCTATCGGTAGGATCAAACAACGCTTTTTCGTACGAAGTTTGTAAACCGCCCAAAGGCAATTCGTGATCGAATGTAAGGAAAATGTAGATATTCATTCATTTACAATGAATCTCCGAAGTCTTTTTTAAATTTGACTAACAATTGCTCTAACCAGTCGCTGGTAGGTTCTAGGCCGCCCATGAAGAAACGGAGCACAGGAGGTTCGTAAACGAATTTAAGTCCGCCGATGAGTTTACGGTTATCGAACAACCAGCGCAAACGGTCTATCACATAGTTTATTTGCGAGAGTGTAAATACGCGGCGGGGAACAGCCAAACGTAATAATTCGACATCGGCTAATATTTCCATCCCATTTTCATCACGCACGCTCGAAATCGTTCCACGCTCCATGCCACGGATACCTGAAATCAGAAAAAAAGCAACGGCCAATGCGCCGGCAGGATATTCATTTTGAGGAATATGGCTGCAAAACGACATAGCGTCAACATGGCATCCCAAAACGCCGGGAGGCGTAACAACCGGAATATCGAAGCTGTCTAACTGTTCAACAAGATATTTAATAAACAAAGGGCTTTGCGAAATCATCGTCTCGTCGAGTGTTTCGTAAAGTCCCACAGCCATTGCTTCTATTTCACGTGTGGAGATACCGCCGTAGGTGAGGAATCCTTCGAACAGTGGAATGAGCGCTTCCATCTTGCCGTAGAGGTCTTTGCGGTTCGTACAGATACCACCTCCGCGTGAGGAGGAAAGTTTACGGGCTGAGAAATAAACCAAGTCGGCCAGATTCGTCATCATTTTAATAATATCGGCCATGGTATTTTCCGCCCATTCTTTTTCGCGTTGTTTGATAAGGTAGGCATTTTCGCCCAAGAGGCTGGCGTCGAGGACTAGCATGATACCATACTTGTCGGCTATACGCCTGACATCCATAAGGTTAGCGATGGAAAATGGCTGTCCGCCAATTAGATTGGTCGAAGCTTCCATGCGGATGAAAGGGATTTTGTCGGCGCCGTTTTTCTCAATACAGGCGACAAGTTTCTGAATGTCAATGTTCCCTTTGAAGGGATTGGCACTTTTAATGTCAAGCGCATCATCGTAGAGCAGTTCCGCGATAGCGCCACCGTTTTCAAGGATATGGGCAAGCGCCGTCGTGAAGTGATAGTTCATCGGGATGACATCCCCTTTTTTAATAAATGTCCGGCTGATAACATTTTCAGCGGCGCGTCCTTGATGCACAGGAAGATAATATTTTTTACCTAATACATCCTCTACCGCCTGTTGAAGACGCGAGAAACTCTGGGAGCCTGCATAAGCATCGTCGGCTTGGAACATGGCGGCGACCTGATTATCGCTCATCGCATTCGTGCCGCTGTCGGTCAACATATCGAGGAATACATCCTTTGTACTTAGTCGGAAGGTGTTGAACCCAGCCTCTTTAATGGCATTAAAACGCCTTTCTACGGGTACAAGATTAAGTTTTTGTACTACTCTTACTTTATGAAGTTCGAGTGGAATACGCTCGCCCTTATAAAATTTTACTTCGTTCATAGTTGAAATATATAAATATTATAAATGTTAAAACGGCTGCAAAGATAATAAAAAAATAATAATATTTGTTTTTGTAAAAAAAAAAATGTATTTTTGCGACCGATTTTTTTAATATTTACTAACTATGAGATATAAAATAGGCGATTCAGTAAAGTATGATAGCGGAGAATTTTGGTTTTATGGAACCGTAACAGCAGTCATGGAAAATTCGATATGCCCTTGCTATCGATTGAGTATTGAACGTATAGAAAAGATGGATTGTAAATTTTCAATCACACAATTTGAGTTCGAATTGGAACCGGAGAGCGAGATTGAGATAGACAAGAAGCAGAGAAAATGGGACACAATTGAAGTTGAAAATTTAACAAACATTCAAAGTGTTCAGATTGGTGAACCGATACCGGAAATCGTTGAAACGCCAAAAACCCCAATTATTGAAGCCCCAAAACGAAGAAGAGATGAAAAATGGGACAATAAACTTGAAATGTATATTAATGGGATGAAAACCAATGAAATACATAGTTGGGCATCCCAAAATAGAAAACAATATCAGGCAGGAAAATTAGATGAGTACAGGATTCTTAAATTGAAACAAATCAATTTTCCTTTCAAATTAAGAAAAAAGCGTAGTAAAAAAACATTATTTGAAAAAACAATTTCGAGCGATAGCTGGGATTATAAGTACGAACAGTGGAAAAAAGGAGAAAGAGCATCCTTACTTCATTGGAGACAAAGAAGTGTAAAACAATATGTAGAAGGAAAACTGTCAAAAGACAGGATTAATAAGTTAAAAGAAATCGGGATATTAAAATAACACCTTATGCCACTGCAATAAATAATAAGGCAGCCAAGACACACCCGACGACAGGAGCTATAACAGGTATCCATGCATAACCCCAGTTACTGTCGCGTTTTCCTTTGATAGGGAGAAGGAAGTGAGCGATGCGAGGACCTAAATCGCGGGCCGGATTAATAGCGTATCCGGTTGCTCCCCCTAAAGCCATACCGATTGTAACAATCAACAGACCAATAGGCAATGGGCCGGCTATTTCAGAGCCTGCCGACATTAATATTCCGAAAATCAAAACAAAAGTGGCGATAACTTCACTCATAAAATTAAAGAATGTGGACTTGATAGCAGGCCCTGTACAAAAGACGCCTAATTTCACATCCGGGTTTTCTTCTGCGTCGAAATGCGGTTTGTACATGATAAAAGCCAAACAAGCACCCAGAATAGCGCCTAAAAACTGGGCGATGATGTACCCAAGTATGCAGCCTTTAAAATTGCCTGCGATGGCTAATCCGATAGTTACAACTGGACTTAGGTGGGCGCCTGAAAAAGGAGCGGCGATAAAGGCAGCAACAAAGACGCCTAATCCCCATCCAAAAGTGATGACCACCCATCCGCCTTTGTGTCCGTAAGTGTTTTTCAGATTTACATTGCAACAAACTCCGGAGCCAAACAGAATCAGAATGGCTGTACCGATAAATTCAAATAAAATGTCTTTTCCCATAATATTAATTGTGTATTGTAATAATTTTTAATCTTCAATCTGAAATTTTAAATTACTTATTCGCCCATGCTTGCGAGCGATGGACGGCATCAGCCCATTTCTTCTTAGCTAATTGCATGTCTATTTGGGGGTCAGGTTCAAATTTCATATCGACAGACCATTGTTTTTTTATCTCGTCGAGAGATGTCCAAAATCCTACGGCCAAACCTGCTAAGTAGGCGGCGCCCAATGCGGTTGTTTCGGTGGTTTGCGGGCGAATGACGGTTTGCCCCAACACATTGGCCTGAAATTGCATGAGTAAGTTGTTCTTTGATGCTCCACCATCCACGCGCAATTCTTTCAGACCCACGCCTGCATCTAAAATCATCGCATGGATGACGTCCATGGTTTGGTAAGCAATGCCTTCGATAGCAGCACGGGCGATATGGGCGGCAGTGGTACCTCTGGAGATGCCTACAATAGCGCCTCTTGCATACTGGTCCCAGTAGGGGGCGCCCAACCCCGTTAACGCTGGAACGAAATACACATCGCCGTTATCGGGCGTTTGTGTTGCCAGCGCTTCGATTTCGGAAGATGTACGTATGATTTGCAAACCGTCGCGAAGCCATTGAACGATAGCCCCTGCTACAAAGATACTGCCTTCAAGCGCATAATGGGTAATTCCTCCGATTTGCCATGCTATCGTAGTAACTAAGTTGTTTTTAGAAGCGACTGGCTGTTCGCCTGTGTTCATCAGTATGAAGCATCCTGTACCATACGTATTTTTAACCATCCCTTTGTCGATACACATCTGTCCAAAGAGCGCTGCTTGCTGGTCGCCTGCTATCCCTGCGATAGGGACTTCGGTTGCAAACAATACAGGAACGGTATAACCATAAATTTCGCTTGAGGAAAGTACGCGAGGCAATATAGTAGCAGGGATATTAAATAATTTGAGCAGGTCGTCGTCCCATTGCATTGAGTGAATATTATAAATCATTGTTCGTGAGGCGTTAGACACATCAGTTGCATGTACTTTGCCCTTAGTCAGCTGCCATACGAGCCACGTGTCCACTGTGCCGAAAGCCAGTTCCCCTTTTTCGGCCTTCGTCTTTGTGCCAGGAACATTGTCGAGTATCCATTTTATCTTGGTGGCGCTGAAGTAGGCATCAATAATGAGGCCTGTTTTATTTCGGATAATGGGTAGAAGCCCTTCATTCTTCAGCGTGTCGCAGTATTCGGATGTTCGCCGGTCTTGCCAAACAATAGCATTATAAACCGGCTCGCCTGTGATTTTATCCCAGACAATCGTTGTTTCGCGCTGGTTAGTAATACCTATGGCGGCGATATTCTGGCTGCTTATTCCTAATTTCGTTATCGCTTCGGCGGCAACGGCAGCTTGTGATGACCATATTTCGCGTGCGTCATGCTCTACCCATCCGCTTTGCGGGAAAATCTGACCGAACTCTTTTTGTGCAACGGCACAACTCTCCCCTTTACGGTTAAATACAATCGCCCTCGAACTGGTTGTCCCGGCGTCTAATGCTAAAATATACTGTTCCATGCTATTGAATGGTTATGGTAAAACATATTTGAGATGGCAAAGATAAAAAAAATAAAACAATAGTGAAAATTGTCTTATAAAAAAGGGTAGTGTTATAATACAGTTGATTCAGTTATTGTCATTGCGTCCTGAACTTGTTTCAGGATCACCAGCAACAGGACGGTGGAACGGAAGAGAAGACAATAACAAGTTCCCGCGCATTCGTCATTGCCAGCAGGGTGAAGCAATCCAAAATGCTTTTTCCCGGATTGCTTCGCAGGCTCGCTAAGGCGAGTATATTTTTTATTCATCCTTGATACAACGTACCATACAACCGGTGGCTTTGTCGGTGTTCCATGGTCCTGCATGTGTATCCAAAAGTCTCAAAAAAATGCCGTGTAAATCTCCATTATAATTGCTGGAAGACGAAGACCAATAGCCGCTATCGCCATAAAGGAGCAACCCTGTTGTGGGATAGCGCATACCTCCGTTGGGAAAGAAGACAGATGCTCCATAATGGTCGCCGCCGTAAAGCGAGTTGTAGAATAAACGACCGATATAAGCGATATCACCGCTACCGGCAGCAACATATTTGCCATTTGTTATCGGACGACGGTCGAAGAATCCGTCGGCATAATAACCTGACATGCTATTGGATAAATCACTTGAATAATTAAATCCGGTTAGTGGATTCATAAACAACGATTGCCTCAACTCGGAATTTGAAATATCATTGGGATTTATCCAATTTGTTATAGAACCGTCATGTGGCCTGCGGTATCCGACAGGACACGTTTCATGTTTGTCTTCTATCGTAGCCCACATGACCATCGCATCCGACGACGGTTGCCAACTACCGGAAATTGGCGATGGGGGAATATTAGTCATATAAGGATTCCATGACCAACGCATACGAATATACTGAGGATTTGAGGGGGAATCGTAAGCGTTTGACCACTGAAAAAAGGCGCCTGCCTGCGATGGGTATTCCGTGAATTTTGTCGGATTGAGCGCGGGAATCGTTCCCGGTATATCGGCAACGGTATCAAACTTTTGCGCCGTCAAGTTGAATGGTGAGAAGCGTTTGGTTACGGTTCGTGCGGAGATTCCGCCGGTATTGACCGGATCACTGTTGCAGAGTAAATAGTCGGCTTCTTCACCCTGACGCAGGTATATCAATTTGTGCTTCGAATCATTGGCGTATGAGAATACGATTAGCCCATAGCGTACCGGATGATGCGAAGTCGGTACATAGCCGGATTTCAACCCGATACGGAAAGTGATAAATTTATCTCCACCCGTCACATTGCCGCTTACGGCAATACTGCCGTTTTCCACTTGATAGTCTTCGGCATCTCCGGGGTTAGCCGTATAAATATTCGGATCGGCGTTCTGCGTTCCGGGCAGGCTGTCGATGCTGAGTACTACTCCGTCGCCGGGTCCCCACTGTTCGTCTAACCATGCGACAGAAGCGCTCCAACTGCCATTGTTAACACTATTTGCGCCCACTTCCATACGAATGATACGTTCACCCGTTTGACCGGCGCGCCAGAAAGCGCCCACGTAGGGAATAAAATCACTGGGGGTAGCATGTATGCCGGGTATATTGATATAATTAAAAAACTGATAAATAATACCTTTCTGAGTTCCATCGAGCAAATAGGGCGTACTGCGGAATGCATCAGACAAATTATCCTCAGCATAAATATACACGGTTTGCGTACCCGTACCTGCAAGCGACGTGACAGCGCCATTAAAATCAGTGTTGGGATCAAGCGAAATCCTTATCCATGAATCGGACACACTGAGCGTCCATCCTGCCGAAGGATTAGGCGAACCATTTCCTTTTACACAATTTACAGTCAGCGTTTTCGTTAATGACGGCGTATTCCCGCTGAAAGGCAACATTACTTCGGTTGGTGTGACGGTAACAGTACCGGGAGTAACATCTCCTCCATTCTGGCTATCCCAGCTGTCCACTTCTAACGTGACGCCTATCTTACCATTCTGCAGCTTGTCGCCAACACGTTTCCCTTCACTGCGTACTTCTATCAACCTGAGACCGGTACGGGCGCCTTTCTCGTCATAATAATACTCGTCGAGGATATAGCCGTTACACGAACCGTGAACGCCCAATGCGATATTGTACAGGTAACTGCGACCTTTTTCCCATGTGAAATTTCCCATAGTGGAAGGAAGTGGAAACCCTGCTTTTACATAAAGCGGACCGGTAACACCGCCGCCTGCCGATGCGTAATCAGGATGTAGCGACGCATCGGGATAACCCACTTCGCGAGGCGTTCCGGTACCGTTTGTTCCGCTGCCTGTGCTCATACGGTAAATCAAGCTGATATAGCCACCCGAAGCTGTATTGGGGGCTGTACCGCTTTGCGGCGTCCAACTTGCAGTCGTCTGTGGCATAAGCATCAGGTGTTTATTGTGATTGCCGGTATAAAATGCATTGGCAGTATTTTCGTCTCGGACGTTGGGCGTAAATGCCGTAATGGTATTGCCATCGGGAACGCCATAATAATAATAGGCTGACTTAACGGAACCGGGCGGCGTTGTACTCCAGTCGGCAGCAACCATGTCGTAGATACGCGTGTTGTCTGCATTAACTACCTGCAACGACTGTATGACAGGCTCAGTACCTGTTCCTGCAATAATTCCGAAATTCACCTTCGAGAGGATATGGTTGAAGGTGAGCGTCAAAGCGCCGGAAGCGGGTCTTGAAGCTGTCGATGCTTTGGCGGCTAACAAGTCGATCTGACTGTCTGCTCCCTGCACCGTATAAAGCGCCGTAAGCTGTACGCCGGATGAAAAGCTGTATTCGGGCTCGGGCAATCCGGCCGGTGAGTAAGGATACAGCGCATAGAACGTCATCGGATAGTCGTAAGCGTTGGACGACCACTTGACAGGCTTGTTAAAAACCCACTGACCTGCATTGTATTTGTAGGGATTATTACCGTCGATACTACGATTGTCGAGGTCGGTAAACCAGCCCGACGGATTTGTCCCGCCAACAGCATACACGCGAAAGCCGTTGACGTCGTTTTGCAAAGTTGTCACTTCGGACACGGAAGCGCGGGTAGTCGTACTGTTAAAACCGATATAATCCGGATGCGAAAAAACTTCTTCCGTTATTACATGGTCCACGCAACCGGCAAACAGGGTCTGAATCAGTGCAATAAAAAATAAAATTTTCAAAAACAGTTTCATACGATACATTTTTATGATTTTTCAACGTTCATTTAGGAGATACGTCAATACTGTAGATAACCCGTTTTCCCGCTTCCCATTGGGGTATGGCGTCTATCAGGTCCACCTCTTTGGTTACACCGTTGGCGGTTATCTTAACTTTCGCGTCATTCGTCAACGTTTGCGGTATCATCATCAGGTAGCCGTCGGCGGTGAGCGGGTTTTCCGGCGTATCCGAATCAACTGTATATGAGCCGCCGGAAATGGAAGATGCAAAATCAATCGCTGACACGCTTCCCAAAGGGATGTCCCAAACGATATTATTGCCGTCCATCGACAGGTTTCCATTCGTATGAATGCCTGTTATGCTTATTCCGGTAATGGTTCCGCTTCCATATACCATGAAACCTACAGCTGTAAGCGCGTGTTTCATCTGCAGGGATACAGGATGACCCGTCGGGTGGATATTTTCTCTGGGTATGGCGATCATCAGGTCGGGCTGATGCTGTACTGCAGATTGTACGGTGTAATTCAACACGGGAACGCCGACAGTGTTTGCCGATGACGTTACCGTAATACCGTTTGCCACCGTAGCGAAAGGTGAATAGGCAAAAAAGGTGTAGTTGTCGGCGGCAGAAGTGTTATCCCACATAACCGGCGTATCGGAATAATCCCAAAAACCGTTCACCCGAACCATCTTCTTGTTGAACATCTTGTCAGGAACGCCGGTAGCGCTATTCCATGTACCTGTGCCGGTATAGGAGCAGAAAAATCCAAAATCAACCATATCAGTCTCTTTGTTGACAGGCGTTCCGCGCGTTACGACGGCATCGTCTGTAATATCGTCGATGATGGAGGCTGTTACGGTGATGCGTTGTGATGCGCCGTTGATGATTTCATTATCGGGGTCTTCCATATCATGCCTTATGCATCCGGCCATCATCAGTGGCAGAAGCGCCATAATAACCGTTCTTTTTATGTTTACCTCTTTTTTCATGTCTGACTGTCGTTTTAAAATTATTATCTTTTTTTGTTGTGAACTGTGGAGGTAATCAGCCTCCACAGCCCTTTTTGTTTGACCGTGCCGTGGTTTGTCTATGCTATTGCACCATGGCTTTCAGTCGGATTCGCAGGAATTATATACCTCCTTGGCGAGTATTTAATATTACTGTTCAATTACGTTTACATTCGTATTGTTATCCCAGTCGGTGATAATTGGGTTCAGATGAATATCATCATCGTCAGGAAGAATTACTTCCGGAACATCAATGTATTCAACTTCCAAATCGGTCAGGTGACCTTGTTCGTCGTAATAATACTTATTCAGCAGACGACCGCCGGTTGTGCCGGGTACAGGTATGTCATACTGATAACCTTTACCTGCAATCCAGGTTGAATTATAGGAATAACCGACCAGTACGTACAGCGGACCTTCGTAGCCTGCTGTCTCGGTGGCGCTTCCTGCATAATCGGGATGCGTCTTGGCGCTCTTGTAACCGATAAAATCGTCATTGGCAGGAGATGTCTCTTCCACGCGGTACCACATTCTTACATACGCTTCGGTAGCAGAAGGCGCAACGACATCAGTCGGATTACCGGAAGTGTTCCATGCGGTCGGCGATTGCGGCAACAGCATCAAATAGGATGCGTCAAAGGTATTTCCCGTAAAAAATTTCGCCTGTGTTGCGCTGTTAAAAACCATTTCAGTATATGTATTTGATGTACCGAATAAATCTGCAAACTCATTGTAATAGTTGTATTCTTCCAAAGTGTTTGCAGGCGTACCCCAAAGGTTAGTCCTGACTTCATACGTGTTGGTATTAAACAGTTGATTAAAACCGATAGCCAGCACATAAGCGTTCTGTGTAGTGTTTGCGCTACCTTTATAACTGTTAGATACCGAAAAGAATACTTTCGACAGGATATGTTGGAAGTTCATGCTCAAGACAGAAGAAGCAGGCTTGCTGTTAGCCGTATTCTGACCGGCAAGTACATCTAACTGTTCGGATTGGTCTGACGGAACCGTAACGTTAAGTTCAACATCAGGATGAGTGGCGCTAACCGATGTGATCACATCATTCGGCATTTGAGGATAATAGGCAAAAAATGTCATCGGGTAATCCGCTGCGTTGGCAGGCCATTGTACTTTAGGTGAGAAGTTCCATTTGCCATTGGCAAACACATGGTTGTTTAAACCTTTAATGTCATCGTTCCAAACGCTTGGAGACGCACCGTTTTCGGCATAGACTACGAAACCGTTAGCGTCAGACTGAAGCGTTGACAAATACGTAATAGAGGCCCTTGTTACAGCTGTGCTTGGGTTGAGGGCAATTGCTTCGGAAGATGTGATGTTAATGTCTTCCATTTCGTTCACTGAGCAGCTCATTGCTACGATGGCTAATGTTAATGCTCCAAATACAATCTTTTTGTTCATAATGAAAATTTTTTAAATGGTAAATAATGTTTTTGTTTATAATACTTTTGTTTAAATGTTTCTTTGTTTTCATACGTTGTCATTCAATCATTCAATCATTCAATCATTCAAGCGTAATCACTTCGTCTTCCCAGTCATCGACGCCGATTCCTCCTTCCACGTAAGGCAGTTGGAAAGTGATGTCCAAATGGATGTTTATGTCCGTTTCATAGTTTAAAACGAACTGGTTAGTCACGTCGAACCGTAATGGCGTCGTCGGATTTAAAAGGTCGCCATTAATTAACAGTATATCTGCCAAAATAATATACGATTCATGGAAAGCGCCTGAAGAAGGAATACGTCCGAAGGTCAGAAATCTGTTGCTCGTTGTACCGTTCTTACTGCTTGTATCATATTGGCGTCCGCTGAGTGTAAACAAGTAAGTAGCAGGGTTTTGAACAGTTTCAGCCGATGCCATATAGACCTTGCTTGCCAATCCCTGTATTGCCATATAACCGGTGCACATGGAGGCTAAGTTTTCGACATGTGCCGTCAGGTTTACCCGATGCGTCAATCCGCGCATCACGATGTTGGTGAACGCTTTAAGCATGTCGTTTTCTTCCTTTGAAATATAATAAGTGGATTGTTCGCCCTGAGATACCAGCGCCATCCCTTCCGTCACCACAAAGTGGTCTAAGCTCCATGAAGCCAGATGCAAAGGCTCGACAATAAACCGTTCGCCAACACCCGGCTTATAGAACGGGAATTGCTGTTGGCGCTGCACATCGGCAAAAGGTACGATATTGGCTGCAAAGTTGTTGTAACTGTTCACATCGGTGAAGGTGATGGCTTCGTTCCACCAGGGCAGGTCGTCCACCGACTCGTTAAAGACGATCACCGAATATTCGCCCATTGGCACCAGTATTGTTCCCTCAGTTACATTCCCTTCCAAATAACGATCGAATACTTCTCTTCTCGTATCCTTTGGGAAAAACCGCAGCGATACACGATGTATGCCATTGTTATTATTTGACAACGGGTCGAGGCTTGTCTTGCTCCAGTCGATCCTGACCTTCAAATAAGCCCCCTGGCGCGGTTCGTCATCTTCCAGCGGACGACGCGTGCAGGTGTTAAGCGCTAACAACAGCATCAGCAGCGCTATTACCGGCAACCATGTCGCCTTTACGTATTTATTTCTACCTTTCATTATTATCGTTTGAGTGTCCATACCAATGATATTTTTGCACGTAACGGGCCTACGAACGAATAGTTTCCGCTCTTCTGCCTGATAAGGTGCCATTCGTTATCCATTCCATATCGGGCATTGTATTCACGGTATTTGGCGTTTAAATACCCTAAACCAAACGAATATTCCATTCGCCATTTTCCATCCCTGCTTATCTCGTGTGCATATCCTGCGCTTAGTCCAATATTCAAGAACTCGCCCTGATAGCCTTTTTTATCTCGTTCAAAATCGAAGTACCCGCCGCCCGCGAATAAACCGCCAAACCAGCCTGTCAGTCGCGTTTGTTCGTCGCGATACCCGAACCAGTGTCGCAATTCAAGGTTGAAACCAATCAGCTGGGAACAGTTTTGCTTCTGCTCATTCAGCCACCAGGGGAAGATGTATTCGCCCGCTATCGACCAGCTATCACCGATGGGCGCTTCTACCTCTACGTTCAAAGCGGTGACAACATCAAACAGTAAATTGGTCTTTACCGCCAGCGCAGTTCTTTTATACTGCTGCTCGTCGTCATAGAGGCTCGTCATCTGTTGTTTCACCGGCGTCTTCACGTATTGATTTCGCGTTAATGTGTTCGTATATCTATATTCCCGCGTATCCAACTGACGATCTCTGACATTGGATGCCGGCGTCTGCAAGTTCCACCTCTCGTAAGTAGTCGTTTGACTTCTTTCATAAATCGGCGTCTGACTTTTTTCAGATTCCATTCCCGACGTAGTTATATATTCGTCATCATACTTCCACGTAGTGGACGTTTTGCGATCAGGTATGTCGTAGTATTCCGGCACGAATGTTGTCTTACGTTCCGGCATTTCTTTGTATTCCGGCAAAAATTCCGCCTTTCGCTCGGGAGTGACTTTATAATCTGTCGCGGCATCAGTTGTAAGTACGTCGTCGCGTTTAAAGTAAATCATACAGGCAGCGCCACCGCGTAAAGCAGGGAACATATTTGCTGCCAGGTATTTGTACGTACTACCGGAAGCAAGCTGTTGCAGACGGTTACGACGATCATCGCCCGAAAGCGGTAAACTGAGTATTCGTAGCGCCTCCTCGCGTGAGGGTGTTTTATAATCATCTGCAATCAGGCGACGTAGTCCATCCCAGTCCTCTCTGGCGGAGAAAGTGATGATACGGTCGCGGTTCACACGCAGGTGGTTGCATACAATATAATTTTTGATAGCCAGCGCACGTTCGGCGGCTAACCGTTCATTATTGGCCGTAGAACCGTCGGGAGACGAAGCGCCTGTGACCGTAATATAATCTATCTTGTCGAGAACTGATTTGTCCGACAGCGTTCGGTCGAGGATAGAGAGCATGGCGGCATTACCCAAATAATTATTATCAAGCGTTGAGCTGACATTCCTAAAAAACAACACGATTGTTTCTACATTTTTACCTCCATCCGACACATTAGCCCAATAACCGGCGTTTTCGCGTCCGGGTAAAATTCGTAATGTCGTATAACTATACGGGTCGGGAACGAATTGGAAAGATTCACGCACCGGTTGCTCCCAAAGTGAAGATTGCAAATCGGCAATAATACGATTCTGTGCCGGATAGGTGTTTTGCGTATATTTCTGCGAAAAAACGGGATAAATAACAAAAATAACCACTACCAAAATTACAAACCTCACAATCCATTTTTTATAGATTGCGATGTCACTATTAATGATAGTACCGCTATCGCTACTATTTTTTTTCCATGTTACTACTAATCCAATTTTTTCACCAATTACGCTAATCATCATTTTTTGTGTTTTGTTTTCAATCGAAATATCCTCCTTCAAAATTTTGCCAATCGTGAGTTGGATTATTTCGACTGCAAAAGTATGGTGACATTTTTTACCCACCAAATATTTTGTGTTTATTTATATATAAAACATTTTTTTTAACAATTCAGGAAATAAAATAATAAGATAACTAATTGAAAATTTGTTAATTAAATAATTAAAAATTTTCCAAACATCATTCGCATTCATTAAGAAAAAGTGTCAAAACGTACAATAGTCTGTATGGCATCGTACGGTTACTAAGCCATACGGTATCAACACCAGTCATTTTCCTATCCCTAACCGCACACCTGTCAAGAAGACAAATCCGTTGTATCCGAAGGAGTACATGTAGTTGTTGAAGGCAGGTTTCTTTTCATTTGCAAATGAATAACGGCAGGCAAATCCCCAAAACATGTCGAAAAGGAACGCATGGCGCGAAGGAATTTGATAACCCATCAGACAGTTTAGGCCTGTCCGGTGGATATATTGCGTGTATTTACCATAAACATATTCGTGGTATTGGAGGCCGTATTCTGTGTAATTAAGCCATGCTGTCCCTAAGTATTTGATATCAAAATAGGTGTATGACAAGCCACAAGCCATGTAGAGCGACCTTCGGCTATCGAAAAAATATTTGTAGTTGATGTCGATGCCGCCGCCAAGTAATTCCGAATAAGGCTCACGAAAACGAAAATCAAAAAAATTAGAACTATAGCAATCGTTTCCATAGTAATAATAATCAGACCCATTCATGTTTCCTTTGGCCGAAAGATAGAAAGCAGGGCCAAATTGTAACCAGCCAGGTCCGTTGCCCAGACGTATTTCGTAGTCAAAGCGAAGGCTATTGTTGAACAATTGATAGGGCTGAATGGCAAAGGTCTGTTTTTTTTGTGTTCTCAAATATCTCATATTGTCCGGAATATCGGATTGCGCATATCCCTGAATTGCGGACATCCAGATGGTTAATAGTAATATCTGTTTCATACGTACATTTTTTATTTTTTATATTTCGGTCGTTATGGAACTCACATGTTCATTTACTTGGGTGTATTAAGGTACATGCTCGTTTCATACGTACATTTTATTTGGTGTAACAAGTTACATGCTTCGTTTCATGGTGCGATTTGTATTTTACTTAAAAACTTCAATTGGTCGTCGGAATAGTCGAACTGAAACAACCCTTCTTTTGCTATCAACATCAACAATCCATCGAAAGGGATCACATCATAAGCCTCGCGAATGTTTACGCCATCGGCATTGGAAAATTCAAAAATCTGCTGGATATTGACCGGATCGGACAAGTCGAACACTTTTAGTCCTTTGTCGCATACGAAAAGCTTGTCGTTTTCAATACCTAAACCGGTGGGGCCGGTCAAGGACACGGTCTGTTTCAATATAGGGACTGTCGGGTTGGTGATGTCGTAAATATTCAGCACATTATTCAAAGAGGCGCCACAAGCGGAGAAATTTGTGTTGAGCGTCACATACGCATAATTGCCCTGCGCTACCACAGGGTCGCAACTACGGATATGCTGTACCTGTGATAATAGTTTTGGCGACGCAGGCTCGTTAATATCATACACAAACATGCCGCTACGCGAACCGATAAATAATAAGCTATCCAATGGGAATATAGTTTCGACATCGAATCCTATATTCAAACTACCTGCATTTGTTGGGTTTGCCGCTTCTTTGATAGAAAAGACTTGCATTTTATGGGTGGAAACGGTGTATAACACATCTCCCTGTATGGCAAAACGCGCCATAGAACCACCTTTGCCTTCGGATACGCTTGATTCGGCCAAACTGCCGTCTTTCGCACAGGAAGCAAAAATGAAGGCGATAAAAAGAAAAAATCCTACATTTTTCATACGTACATTTATTATTTTTTATATTTCGGTCGTATGGAACTCGCATGTTCATTTACTTGGGTGTATTAAGGTACATGCTCGTTTCATACTTGAATTATTTTAACGATAAGTTTTTTTCCAATCCACAAGGATATAGTCATTCGGACGTTTATAATGCCAAAAAACCATTAGGTCGTCGGGCGGCAACGGTTCGGGGAAAACGTTTCGGTTACGTTGAGTTACCTGTCGGGCGTCTAAATCAAAACTCACTAAATCGACAGCGTTATCGAGATAAAGGATGTTATCTTTGACAGCCATGTCGATGCAGCCGGGCGCAAGGATAAAACCTTCGTTGACCGGATGGGAAGGATCAGTATTGTTGATCACGTGCACACCCTTATAACGTTCATTTACAAATATATAGGGGTCTCGGTAATAGATTTTCCCCGTCCGTATCAATTCGTGGGAACCGGAAATGTACATCACGGATTTTTCCAGCGTCTCGCGACTCATGAAAACAGGCGTATAACCTGCTTGTTTATTAACATTACCGCTGGGCGCTATAATATCAGCTATTCCTGCAAACGAAGCAGCCAACAAGAAAAAAAATAGTAATAATTTTTTCATTCGTACATTTTTTAGTTTTTACACATAATAGATGCAAAAATAGTAAAAAAAGTTGCATGACAAATATTTTTTTGTTGCCTGCCTCCTCTACGCTAAGCAACCGTCTCCCCGCTATCGCAATTTCGCCCAAAGGTTTATTATCGCACGTACCGTTATTACTTCCAGCATCAACCTATACTCCTGCCTGGTTATTTCCAAAACACCTCTTTCCCCGAAGTAACTAATTTTTGATTACCTTTGTATCCTTAAATAGTATCATTATGGGAAGAATTATTGAAATTTGCGCTAATTCGGCACAGAGTTGCGTAGAAGCGGAAGTGGGTGGCGCTAGTCGGGTTGAACTTTGCGCGGCTATTCCTGAAGGAGGGACAACGCCGAGCTATGGCATGATACGGATGGCGCAACAGTTGACGTCATCAATTGAAATCAATATTATAATACGACCACGTGGAGGCGATTTTCTTTATACCGAGACAGAAGTTGAAACTATGCTTTATGATATAGAAATGGCAAAACAACTGCAGGTGCATGGCGTTGTTTTCGGATGTCTGACGAAACAGGGTGATATAGATACCCCTTTGATGCGTAGCCTGATAGAAGCTGCGAAGCCTTTGTCTGTGACATGTCACCGCGCTTTTGATGTGTGTCGTGAGCCTGTTTTGGCTTTAGAACAATTGATAGCGTTAGGTTGTGATCGCATCCTGACGTCTGGGCAACAACCTGATGCAGTACAGGGAATACCGCTGATAAAAGCGTTGATTCAATGTGCAAAAGAGCGTATAATCATTATGCCGGGGTGTGGTGTTCGCGAAGATAATATTGCGCGCATCGAAGCCGAAACAGGCGCTAAAGAGTTCCACGCCTCCGCCCGCAACATCATTAACAGTCGCATGGAATACCGGAATGAGGCTGTCCCGATGGGAAACAGTATTGTTGCTTCCGAATATGAAAACGCCCAAACCGACCGATACAAAGTGGCCACTTATCTTTAAAAATATAATCATAGAAAATTCATAATTAAGGATGTATCGCTCGATAGGATAGTGTCGAACAATGCTGGTATTATTGTATATTGTACAATAACATGATAGTTGGATACTGTATTTTTTACGCAATATAATACGCTGAATAATTATGTTTTATAACATGTTTAATTTTTATTGCTATTCTACATTTTTATGTATTTTTGTGGCGAAAAATTTAGCCGTTTGCAAAGAAATGGATAAAAAAAGGAAATATAACCCGTATGTTTCAGTCGATTGTGTCGTCTTTGGTTTTGATGGCAAGGATTTGAATGTGCTGTTGATAGAGCGTCATATTCAAGAAAATAACGATGAGTACAGCGATAAAAAACTGCCGGGCAGTATCATCTATATGGATGAAAACTTGGATGAAGCGGCTTCACGGGTATTAACCGAATTGACAGGCCTGAAGAACATCCCGTTGAGCCAGTTTCACAGTTTCGGCGATCCGCATCGTTCGGGGAATCCGCACGATGTGTTTTGGTTAGAAGAAACGACCCATACGAAGATCGAACGAATCGTAACAGTCGGTTATGTGGCGTTGATAAAAATCAACCGCAAGATAAAATTCAATGCAGAAGATAAATCAGCCAGTTGGCATCTTGTGGGTAATATTGAAAAGACGCGCCTTGCCTTCGACCATTTAACGATTATCCAAAAGGGTCTTGAATATATCAAACATTGGTTAGGTATTGAGCCAAAACTGATGTTTAAACTATTGCCCCGTAAGTTTACGCTTTCTCAATTACGCTTATTGTACGATGCTGCGAACCAAACACGGTCGGATGTACGTAATTTTCAAAAGAAAGCAATGCAATGTAAACACTTGGTATTGTTGGATGAAGTTGAAAAACATGTACCGCATCGCGCTGCTAGGCTGTACAAGTACAGGAGCAATTAGGAGTTTATTTGTTACAATTTGCGAGTTATCATTAATCATTTTAAATATGTATTTATTAGGCTATGACTTAGGGAGTTCATCGGTGAAAGCGAGCATAGTGAACGCCCAAACCGGCGAAGTATTGGCTGCGAATTTCTTTCCAAAAAAAGAAATGGAAATCAAAGCCATTAAAAGTGGATGGGCTGAACAAGACCCTGAAATGTGGTGGGAGAACCTGAAGTTGGCGACGCAATCCGTCATGGCGGTTTCCCAAATTGAAGCCAAAGAAATTAAGGCCATCGGTATTTCGTATCAGATGCATGGTCTGGTGTTGGTGGATAGTGACCTGCAAGTGATACGCGATGCTATTATCTGGTGCGATAGCCGTGCTGTACCATACGGCGAAAAGGCTTTTAACGAAATAGGAGGCGAACGGTGTTTGTCGCATCTGCTCAATTCGCCCGGCAACTTTACACTATCGAAATTAGCGTGGGTCAAAGAACACGAACCAGAAAATTTCGCCAAAATAAAGTATTATCTCTTACCCGGCGACTATATTGCTATGCGTATGACCGGACAACCCTGCACAACTGCTTCCGGCTTGTCGGAAGGTATAGCGTGGGATTTCAAAGAACAAGCGCCGGCTGCGTTCTTGTATGAATACTACGGGTACGATAGGTCAATCATTCCTACCATTGTCCCTACTTTTGGGGAGCAGGGGACTATGACACAGGCTATTGCTTCTGAGTTAGGTTTAGTAGAAGGTATTCCAGTGACATACCGTGCGGGTGACCAGCCTAACAATGCGCTGTCACTGAACGTACTTAACCCCGGCGAGATAGCCGCCACCGCCGGCACATCGGGCGTGGTGTATGGCGTCAATGATGACACAAAGTTCGATCCGCACTCGCGTGTAAACTCGTTTGCCCATGTAAATCACACACCGGAGCAGATGCGTGTCGGCGTATTGCTTTGTATTAACGGTACGGCGATATTAAATACATGGATCAAAAATAATGTCGCTCCCGAAGGTATCAACTATGCCGATATGAACGAATTAGCCAAAGATATTCCTATCGGAAGCGAAGGGATCAGCATCATACCTTTTGGGAACGGCGCCGAACGCGTATTGACGAATGAAGAACCGGGCTGCTCCATCCACGGAATCAATTTCCCGCGTCACAGGAAAGCGCACCTCATACGCGCTACACACGAAGGTATTGCGTTCTCGTTCAAATATGGCATGGAAATCATGAATGCTATGGGCATCGAAACAAAAACGATTCGCGCTGGATTTGCCAACATGTTCCTTAGCCCTATCTTCTGCCGGACATTATCGAACATAACAGGCGCGACTATTGAACTGTATAATACTGACGGATCGATAGGCGCTGCACGTGGCGCCGGTATCGGCGCCGGTATTTACAAAAATGCAGATGAGGCGTTCAGCATATTGAAAAAAGTTTTAGTGGTGAGGCCTGAACCGGAAAATGTACACATCAGTCTGGATGCGTACAACCGATGGAAAGCGTTTATAAGGACTTTTTAAAATTCATGTCCTTCTCCGTCCTTCCGGCTTTGCAATTCGTAAGTTTCGTTTATTAACATTTCTGGAAGTTTAACTTCTATCAAAGGCGATGCGTCCACGCTTCGCCTAACAAGCTATCCGCCATAACGTGTAATAAATATAACAATTTAAATATTAACAATTTATAAATTAAAAATTATGAGTACAAAAACGTATTTCCCGACAGTGGAAAAAATTCAATTTGAAGGCAAAGAGAGTAAAAACCCGTTAGCCTTCCGGTATTATAACCCTGAAAAAGTAGTCTATGGCAAACCCATGAAAGCATGGTTTAAGTTTTCTATGTGCTGGTGGCATACTTTATGCGCTGAGGGCGGCGACCCGTTTGGCCCTGGTACAAAGACATTTCCCTGGACGATAGGAAGTTCAACCTTAGAGATCGCCAAACAACGCTTTGATGCAGGCTTCGAATTTATGCAGAAAATAGGCATCGGTTATTATTGCTTCCACGACATCGACCTGATAGAGGAAGGTAATTCTATCGACGAATATGAGGCAAACTTGAAAGCTATCGTCGCTTATGCCAAACAGAAACAGGAAGAGACAGGCATCAAGTTGTTATGGGGTACAGCCAACATATTCAGTAACAAGCGTTATATGAATGGCGCAGCGACAAACCCCGACTTCAACGTAGCTGCCCGCGCCGCCGTTCAACTAAAAAATGCAATTGACGCCACCATCGAGTTAGGGGGCGAAAATTATGTGTTCTGGGGCGGTCGCGAAGGCTATTCATCACTGCTTAATACCGAGATGAAACGCGAAAAAGACCACCTGGCAATGATGCTGACCAAAGCGCGCGACTATGCCCGCTCCAAAGGTTTTAAAGGGACATTCTTGATCGAACCGAAACCGATGGAGCCGACGAAACACCAATATGATGTGGATGCAGAAACAGTTATCGGATTCCTTCGCGCTTATAACTTAGACAAAGATTTTAAGCTGAATATCGAAGTGAACCATGCAACGCTGGCCGGCCACACCTTTGAACACGAACTGCAATGTGCCGCCGACGCTGGTCTGATGGGTTCGATTGACGCAAACCGCGGCGACTATCAAAACGGATGGGATACCGACCAATTCCCAATCGACACCTACGAACTGACCCAGGCCATGTTAGTTATCCTGAAAAGTGGCGGTTTGCAAGGCGGCGGTACAAACTTCGACGCCAAGACACGCCGTAATTCTACCGATCTGGAGGACATTTTTATCGCCCACATCGCCGGTATAGATACTTTTGCTCGTGCATTGGAAGCGGCTGCCGATATCCTTGAAAATTCGCCTATCCCGCAGATGGTAAAAGACCGTTATGCTTCTTATGATGCAGGTACAGGTAAAGATTTTGAAGACGGTAAGCTGTCGTTAGAAGATTTGGCAGCTTATGCCAAGCAAAACGGCGAACCTGCACAGATCAGCGGTAAACAGGAACTCTATGAGGCCATTGTTAATATGTATATTTGATGAAAAATACGTATAATTTATCATATATCATTTGGCTTACCTTAGTTGCTACATTAGGCGGTTTGCTGTTTGGATATGACACAGCGGTGATTTCGGGAACAGTAGGATCATTGAAAAATTTTCTGATTACCCCTAACGGATTGGGTGATTTTGCATTGGGCGCTACCGTTTCGAGTGCGCTTGTCGGTTGTATCATTGGAGGTATCATTTCAGGCTTTCTCACCAATCGATTAGGGCGTAAAAAGTCCTTATTAGTGGCTGCCATACTATTTTTCGTGTCGGCGCTGGGTTCGGGTTATCCCGAAACGCTTTTCTTTACTCATAGTGAATCGTCGGTCGGATTGATGTGGATGTTTAACTTTTATCGTATCATCGGTGGCATTGGCGTGGGGCTGGCTTCTGCTGTCTGTCCGATGTATATTGGCGAAATAGCGCCTGCCGACATTCGTGGAAGGTTAGTTTCATGGAATCAGTTTGCTATCATATTCGGTATGTTAGTCGTGTATTTTGTAAACTGGGGTATCGCCAACGGACAAACCATTGACTGGATCAACAACATCGGATGGCGACGCATGTTCGTTTCGGAAGCTATCCCTGCCGGATTGTTTTGTATGCTGATTCTTTTTGTTCCTGAAACGCCACGATATTTGGTTTTAACAAATCAAGATGAAAAAGCGTTGGGTGTTTTGTCGAAAATCATGGGTAGCAAAGACAAAGCCAGCCAGATTTTGTCGGAAATAAAAGAAACGGTCGTTGAGATAACCAAAACTAGGGTTTTCTCGTATGGTAAAACAGTCATTATCGTTGGTATTTTACTATCTGTTTTTCAACAATTTGTTGGTATCAATGTAGCGCTATACTATGCTCCTACGATTTTTGAAAGCATGGGTGCAGCTAAAGGCGATTCCTTGATGCAAACCATTATCATGGGATTTGTGAACGTGATGTTTACGGTTGTAGCTATCCTGACCGTTGACAAGTGGGGACGAAAACCTTTATTGATAACAGGTTCGATAGGGATGGCTATCGGCATGTTTGCGATTTCGATTTTGGCTTTCAACAGTATCATCGGTATCAGTACACTCGTGTTTATCATCATCTACACAGCTTCTTTTATGATGTCATGGGGGCCGATATGTTGGGTGTTGATTTCAGAAATATTTCCGAACAAGATACGGGGACATGCTGTTGCTATTGCAGTTGCCGCGCAATGGACTGCTAACTACATTATTTCATCTACTTTTCCGCCAATGTTGGAGTTTAGCGCAGGTATGGCGTATGCGATTTATGGGTTTATGTCCGTCCTTTCCGCCTTGTTTGTGTGGAAGATGGTACCTGAAACGAAAGGTAAAACATTAGAAGAGATGAATAAACTGTGGAAGAAAAAATGAACGCAATAGACTTAACAACAACATCATACGGTAAAGTTAAGGGACAAAAATACGACTTTGCGATATTGCCATGGGGAGCTTCGGAACCTCACAATTATCATTTACCTTACCTAACCGATGCGATAATTGCTAAAAGAATATCCATTGATGCGCTAACATGGGCGATGCGGAAATCCGAGATACAAGGGATGGTATTACCGCCTGTGGCTTTGGGTTCGCAGAATCCGGGACAGCGTGATTTGCCCTTTTGTCTCCATGCCCGTTACGAAACGCAGAAAGCTATCCTGACCGATATTGTGGCGTCGCTACGCCGTCAGGGTATTTTCAAATTAGCTTTAGTCAACGGGCATGGCGGTAATGCTTTTAAAAACATGGTACGCGACCTGTCTGTCGATTACCCAGATTTTATGATAGTTCTTGTCGATTCATTCTTAGTCGTGCCTCAAGCCGGTTATTTCGAGGAGTATGATGATCATGCAGGTGAAATGGAAACATCTGTGATGTTGTTTTATCACCCCGAGTTAGTATCGTTAAGTGATGCCGGTGATGGCGTACTAAGGCCCTTTGCAATACCTGCTTTCAACGAAAAAATAGCATGGATTCCCCGCCAATGGGATAAAGCGACAGCAGACACAGGTATCGGCAACCCTAAAAAAGCATCCGCAGAGAAAGGAGAACGCTACGTAAAAGCCATTATCGAAAAATTAGGCCAACTGTTCATTGATCTGGTAATGAAAGAATTGTTTTAGTGATTTATTTTCTTAACTCTTCTATTAGTTGCTTGCCTATGCCAAATCCTCTATCCCATTTTTCGGCGCTTGTCATTAGTGTTTTAGTTAATTTAATTACCATAGTATCTTCGTGCACAGGGATTTGTACTTCGTCATAATATTCGGTTTTTCCATCAATGTATTTTCTTAAAGCCAGTGTTTGGTTTACCTTTTTTGCCGTAATGCTGTAAACGCCATCACTGTAATAGGCCGTGGCTTGAATGAATCCTTTTCCCTTTTGTGGTTTCCCATTTTTCAAAACAAGATTGCCTTGTTTGTCCACTTTGTATTCATTGACTGAAAATGCGACATCCGACATATCATTTCCATTTGCATCGGTTACTCTCACGCGAATAGTACGCGGTAAGTTTGGAAGTCGAATGTCACATATAGCAATACGTTCTACCGGATATTTATCGTTGGGGTTTAGACCGCGTAATTTTTCATATTCCTGTTTGGCTTCAAAATATTTGCCAGAAGTAAAATAATTATCACCGGCGATCTTACTGTCGAGAGCAGCGCCTGCGTTTTCAATTTTGATGTTTAAATCATTTCCATCCGGTTTATCGCTACATTCTAAAGCAAGAACATATTCTGCTTTTGCATCATCATATCGCTTATTCTCAAAAAAACTATTGCCTTTATTCAGATGTTCGAAATAACAACCCACCCCTACTGTTGCGTTCGGATCGAATACTTCATAGTTTTTTGATTCTGTGGGTTGCAACTGCAATCGTAACTTGTAAGGCAAAAACCCGGGAGCAGTAATTTCCAATGTGCGGTTATCGTAACTGGCGCCTCGGTAACGACCAACAATAAGTCGCAGGTAATATAACCTTGTTTCACCTCGTACTTCTGTTTTCAATACCTCGACTTGTTTGTCCACGTTCGACGAAAAACTTAAACTGAGTATCAATGGGCATGAGAAAATAGCGCCGGCTTGCGATCCACCCGCTTTGTCTACCTCGGTGTCTTTTTCAGTAAAAACGTTGATTCCTTCTGTCGTTTCCTTCACTTCCAACTTCTTTTGTGCAAAAGACGGCATCCATATAGCGAACAACAAAACAAGTAATGTATATTTTTCATACGAAAAATTTTTAAGTTAAATCGCCCAAAATCAGGCGAAAAGTTAATAAATCAAACAAAAAAGACAAAACAAAAGAAAGCGCTTATCATAAGATAAATGCGAAGT